>Ga0208013_1000267_pt1 | contig 33530 bp, 55 predicted proteins | sample 16_taG_FD_184091 | JGI IMG/M metagenome (GOLD analysis project Ga0208013, IMG submission 184091) | Marine viral communities from the Subarctic Pacific Ocean - 16_ETSP_OMZ_AT15313 metaG (SPAdes) (version 2) | ecosystem: Environmental > Aquatic > Marine > Oceanic | place: Pacific Ocean | collected...
ACTCTCTCTTCCGGTAAAAATTTACGATAGGAATTTTCTCCCACTGTCCACCTAGCTTGTATTTTATCGCGCGCGTGTTTTATTAAATACAAGTGGACATAACTACAATAATTAATAATTAACTGGACAGCTGGACATTTGTATGGATCTTTCGGGGATGACTCACGCACAACTTGGTGCTCACTATAACGTGTCCACTAAAGCAATTCAACGCTGGAAAAAGAAGGGCGTTAATGTTTACGATGAGAACGAAGTTGCAAACCATTCTAGGAGTTCGACGGCAATATCCCATGATGTGTCCACATCATCTATACATGAACAGATAGCTAATGCCACAACTTATGATCAAGCCAGATTTATCAAGACTAAAGTTGAAGCCGCTAAAGCTCAACATATGCTTGAAGTTGCTGAAGGTCTTTACATAAAGAATACAGAAGTTAAAGAGGCCACTATTAGAATCTTATCTATTTTAAAAGCCGGTATGCAAAAGCTTGAGTCTGATTTACCGAATAAGCTTTATGGGTTAGATGCGGCTGATATACAAAAAGAGATAAGAGCGGCGACTAATACACTACTTACTCAATTTAGCGAAATAGCACAGGAAGAATTTAATTGAATCCAGTATATGAAGCCTTTACTGAAGTTATGCGCCCAGGCTCTGAGTTATCAATCGGTGAATGGTTTAGTGAACATGTTAAGGTTGTTGATTCTCCGCACGGTGCAAACTATGATATTAATCAAACTCCCTGGTTTAAGGAAATAGCTGAAGCTGTAGCCGACAACTCTAACGACGAAATTATAATAGTTGCCCCTGTTGGCTCAGGTAAGACAGCTTTTTTTGAGGCTCTTATCCATTGGATCACCGCGGAAGAACCTGGCTTTACTTTGGTGGCTATGCAGACAGAACAGGACGCCAAGGATCTTTGGGAGACTCGATTAAGTAAGGCGATGCAGCTTTGCCAGCCTATAAATAACCTATGGCCGAAAGACAGAAACGCTATTAGAAAGGGAGCTGTTATATTTCCTCACATGTCTCTATTAATGGGCGGCGCTAACCTATCACATTTACAATCTAAATCTTGTCGTTGGGTTATCGGTGATGAGGTATGGTTGTGGAAGTCGGGAATGATAGCTGAGGCCCGCGGTCGTACTCATGACCGGTGGAACGCAAGACTTATCTTTGTTAGTCAAGGAGGTGATGAAGGAACAGATTGGGATAAGGCATTTTTAGAAACTAATCAGTGTCATTATAGTTGGGAGTGTGAAGAGTGCGGAAAGTTCAATAAATGGAGTCACTCAAATATACGCTATGAAAAGATACGTGATGAAGATGACCAGTATGACTTTGAAGCCATAAAGAAAAGTGTTTATATGGAATGTCCTCACTGTGAAGCAAAGTATAAAGACGATGCTACAACGAGACGGAGACTATCAGTAAACAGTAAATACATAGCAGAGAACGAAAAAGCTTTAAAGGTTAATAAGGGATTTACATATACTGATTATGCCGTTTGGTGGAAGCCTTGGAGCAAGTTAGTATTGAGGTGGATTGAAGCAGCTGACGAAATGAAGCGCGGATATATAGACCCAATGAAGAAGCTAAAACAAAAGAGACTTGCGGAGTTTTGGAAAGATGATTTTGGTGATGTTAAAATTAAACTGATAGCGTCAGACTACAAGAAAACTGACTTTCTTTCCGGGGAATTGTGGGAGGGTGAAATGTATCGTGTTATTACTGTTGACGTCCAGCGTGATCATTATTGGGTTGTATTGCGAACCTGGAAGGCCGACGGGACAAGCCGACTAATCTATGAGGGGAAAGTATTAACTGATGAAGTTATTCGAGACATTCAGTTAATGTATAAGGTTCAAGATAAGTTTGTTTTTATGGATGCCCAATTTGATACAGGCCGGGTTTATGATTACTGTGTTAAATATGGCTGGACTGCTTTACATGGATCGGGTAACGATGGTTTTACGCATACAATAAAGCGCGGCTCGAAAAAGTTAAGGGTACGAAAATTCTACTCTAAATATGAAATGGCTCAAGCTCCTAATGGTGGCGCGGCCCCTTACATATTTTGGAGTAATGAAAAAATTAAAGATGCACTAATGATACTCAGAAGCGGTCAGGGTATGAGCTGGGAAGTGCCAGAAGATATGAGTGAAGATTACAAACATCAAATAGATTCAGAGGTAAAGCGGGAAGTTATAAACAAAGCTACAGGGCAAGTAACAAAAAGATATGTAAAGATTAAAAAAGACAATCACCTGTTAGATTGTGAGGCTATGCAAGTTGCAGTGTCAATGATGCTTAATATACTCAAGTCTCCTGAAGAGGAAGTTTTGTAAGTTGACAATTGCTAAAAATTAAAAACTAAGGTTAATTAAATGAGTCTTGGAATACATGACATACGGGCTATAATTCGAGCCTCACAAAGTGACGGCGGAGTCATTCAGGGGAAGTTAACGACAGAGCGAAACGCCTTAGTCCTTGATATTGTAGAGAACCCTGAAGCCGGTAAAGAGATTATAAGCGGTTCAGGTAATGGTGTTTCAATGAATGCGTCGGTCACCTATACAAAATCAGACCGTTTACAATTTTTAGATAGAGCTTTGTATTATGTTGAAAATGGTATATGGCCTTCTAGTACTTCATGGGCTAGGTTCGGTGGTGGCAATGGGGTGCAATTATGAGCAGCGGTTTAGTAGATCAATACGGTTACCCGGTATTTGTAGAAAGTAAATTTGCTAAAGCAGCGCAGCAGGGAGTTAATAAACCATTTGAGCGGCAATTCATTGGTGACATTGACGACCTTATACCATCCTATGACTGGAATACTTTACTTAGTGCTTCCCGGCGTTTATTTACCAATATGGGCATAGTTAAGAGTGCAACAATACAAAAAGCGAACTATAGTATCGGGCGTTCATGGAATCCCGTATTCAAGGGCAAAGATAAAGAGTGGGGCAAGTTGGCTGAAGATTGGCTACTTGAACAGTTCTATCCGGTGTCTGATGTTCGGGGATCTATGTTCGATTTCAAAACAGATTTATATATTGACTCAATTGCCATTGATCGTGATGGGGATTATTTTATATTACTTACTGAAAGTAAAGACGGCTTTCCACAAACTCAGAGAATACCAGCTCACAGAGTAGGCCAGCGTCAAATAGATGGGGCAGTAATTTCAGGACCATTTAAGAAGAAGGGTAACACAATAAAGAACGGTGTTATCTATAATGATGTTGGTCGGCCTATTGCTTATCGCGTTTTAGGTAAAGAAGAAAAAGACGATAGAGATATTTCAACGCGAAATCTAATCCATGTTTTCAACCCTAATTGGCACGAACAAGGCCGCGGATTAATGGCGGCTACTCATGCAATTGATAATCTTTTAAGTTCTGTTAAGTCTGAAGAATACGAACAGATGGCGCAACTAATGTTGTCAAGTATTGGACTAATTGAACATAATGAAATGGGTATGGCCGATGAAGGTGACCCCGCTAATTTCTTAAGGAATAATACCGATAATGTTGAAAGCGGTTTAACTACTCAAACCTTTTCTGGTGGTTCTGTAAGATACTTTAAGGCTAATTCAGGCAGTAAGCTTGAGACCATTAATGTTGACCGTCCGGGTAATGTTTGGGAGTCATACCAAGACAGAGTTGCTCGGCTATTTATTACTGGAATGAACTGGAGTTATAGCTTTGTATGGAAGTCAGCAGAGTTGACCGGTACAAGCCAGCGGGCAGAGATTGAGAAAGTTAGGAGGTCTATAGATGATCGTCAGGCTTTACTTGAACCACCTGCAAGGCGTGTTGTCGGTTATGCAATCGCTAAAGCTCAAAAGCTGGGAATACTACCACCTAATGATGAATGGTGGAAGTGGGGATTTACTTTACCGCCTAAGGTTTCTATTGATCCGGGCAAAGATTCTGTTGCTAATCTTAATGAATGGCGAGCAGGAATTAAAAACGTTTCAACTATTCTTTCTGAGCAAGGTATACAATACGAGGATCATATTCGACAGCGAGCGAATGAAATAGCCGTAAGAAAGAAGATTCAGGAAGAGACAGAAGAAAGAACCGGAATGCAAATAGATGACCGTGAAATGGCTATGTATACACCTAATGAGATGGCAGAGCCTAAAGAAGATGACCAAGAAGAATCACAACCAACACAGGAAGATAATTAAATGTACCCCATTATAATGCAGAAAGTATTTTCTGAGCCTTGGCTAATTATACCACAGGCTCATGAGGCAATACAGCAATCTTTACTAAGCCATATTGCAGCAGCGCCTCAAGTAATGGATAGCTTAGGCAACTCTGGCGAAGGTCACACAGTACAGGCCGGCTCTAATATTGCTTATGTCCAATTATATGGTGTTGTTGGTAAACACTTGTCAGGTTTAGAAATGGCTTGTGGTGGCTGTAGCTTGGATAAAGTAGCGGCAGAGTTGCAAGCGGCGGCTGATGATCCTTCAATAGATAAGATCATTCTGGACGTTGACTCACCGGGCGGAACTATTACAGGAGTGCCGGAGTTAGCTCACTTAATAAGAGAGATTAAAGCAAGTAAAGAAATATTTGCATTTACAGAAAGAATGATGGGTTCGGCAGCTATGTGGATTGCTTCGGCTTGCTCTGGTATCTTATCAACTCCATCGGCTAAGGTTGGCAGTATTGGCGCTTATCTGGCTATGGTTGATAACTCCGCCAAGATGGAGAAAGACGGGCAAAAGCTTTTATTATTTGAAGCAGGAGCGCATAAGGCTATAGGGCTTAGACCACCGACGGCTGAAGAATCTAAGATGATGCAAGACAGAGTAGAGGCCATTCACGAAGACTTTAAGGCAAGTATTCTTATAGAGCGTCCAAGCGTCCAAGACAGTACTATGGAAGGACTTGTTTACTCTGGTATAGAAGCTGAAGGTTTAGGCTTAGTTGATGCTGTAGTAATGAGTTTTGATGAAGCACTAAAGGCTATTAGTTGACAATTTTAAAATAATGAATAAACATAAAACATAAAAAAGGAATTAAATATGTTTTTTAGCAACAAAGATCTTAAGGTTAAGATCGCCTCTCTCGAAGAGGAAAACAAAGAGTTGAAAGCTCAGGCTGGTTCGCTTGAATCGCTCCAGAGTGACAATGATCGGTTATCTGAAGAATTAGCCACAGCTAGCAGCGCTCTTGAAGTTGCTAATGCTAAAATTTCAGATCTAGAAAAGGTATCTAGTGAAGCGGCTGACGTGAAAGCTAAAGCTGAAAAGGTAATTGAAGAGCAACCAGCGAAAGTAGCTGCCGCGGCTTCAGCCACTGTTGCTTCTCTTGGAGTTGATCCAGTTTCTGAAGTTGCCAACGCTGATAGTGTTGAAGGTGTTCAGGTTGATGAATACGCGTCTTTAGCTAAACAACTTGAGTCTTGTGAATCAGCTTCAGAGCGCGGAAAGATAGCGCAAAAGATGTTACAGATTTTTGAAAATAAATAATAATATTTAAAAGGATTAAATAAAATGGCACTAACATTAAACGTACCCGTCTTAATCGCTAAGACACTAGAAGCATACAAACAGAAAGTTCCTATGCTTGGAGCTATAAGTACAGACTGCAACGACCAAGCAAGCCGTAAAGGTCAGCAGGTAATTGCAAATATTGCTAAGGTTCCAACTGTTGCCGACTTTAACGCTACTCAAGCAACTAATGCACAAGATGCTAAGACCTTGCTTGAAGATATTCCAGTGACTCTTAACCGCCACCGTGAAAGTGTTATCAAGTGGATTCAGGACGACGTCGAAAAATCTCAGATTGAGTTACTTAAAGCTATGACCGAGTTAGGCTATGCTATCTCGAAAGATGTTACAGATTACATACTTTCTCAGGCTTTAGCGACTAACTTTAGTACATCAGTAACTCAAGCAACGCCAGACCGTGCAACTCTTAGAGAAATTACCTCAGCCATGAATGCTAATGGTGCTGGTGATGTTCGTTATGGTATTGTGAACAGTGATGTTTATGATGATTTAGATAATGATCCTGAAATCACTTCAAGTGACTTCTCTGGTCAGTTACAAGGCGCTAATCCTTGGGGTACTCTCGCGAATATCTCAGGCTTTACAAATATCTGGGAATACCCGGACACTCCAGCCAATGGCGAAAACATGACCGGTGTTTTCTTTGATCCGACGGCTTTTGTTTTGTCTTCTCGTCCTATGGTTCTAAATCAAAACATGGCTTCAGCTCTTGGTATTCCTCTCCAGTCTAAAGTTGATGTTGTTTCAGATCCTACTACCGGCATGACTTTCACCGCTTTCACTTGGCAGAGTAATACTAGCTTTGATATCTATACAAAGCTTGTTGTTCTCTATGGTGTTTCAGCTGGTAAAGCTACAGGCAGTGCTGGTGACCTTACTGACTTCGGCGGATGTCTTCTTAAAAGCGTTTAAGGAGTAGGTTATGAATCGTCATATTATAATTGGATTCAAGAAAGGAGCTTCTTTTAAAAGTGATCTAGGTGATGTTATTGGCATTGCCGAGAATCTTAAAGAAGCTAAAGCCCAAGCGGCCAAAGCCATAAAGGCCAAAGATTCTAAAGTTGAGTATTGTACAATAGTTAACGGAAAGAAGCCTTGCGCTAAAGTTGGCAATAGATCTAATGTTAAATCATCCGTTAAGGTTGTCGGCATTGAGGTCATGAAAGCTGAACAGACTAAAGCTAAAGTGGCTGAAGCTAAAAAGAAATAAGAGCCAACCTCCTTTGGTTAGTTTGAGCCCTTTTAAGTTAATTCTTAGAAGGGCTTTTTTTATAAGGTGAATATTATGAATATGTTAAATGACTTTTTAAGCGCTGGATTAACAGAGGTTATGCCAATTATAGGCAATGACAAAACCTTGACTTATGAAGGGGATGACATTCAGGGCGTTTTTAATGAGAAACAACTTGGTAGTGAATTAGACTTTGCCGGCAAGCTTGTCACTCATGAAACGAGCTTTTTAGTACCTCAGAATCTAATAGATGCAGCTGGTATTACATTTAGTAAAGATAATCAATGTACTGTAGATGGACGAACTTGGAAGATTGCAAGGATTATAGATGGTCCAGTTTCAACTACTCTAATGTTAGAGGACCCCAATGCCACAAAAGTACCACTCTAAAATAAATATAAATGACCTTGAATTGTCTAAAGAGTTTAGGCAGTTTGATAGGGGAATCCAGCGACTAATAAAAGAGACTGAAAAGGATTCTAAAGAGGTTTTGATTTCTCAGGCTCGCTTGTTTTGTGTTGATTTGGTACATGTTACACAGCCGTGGGGAAGGGGTAAGAAAGCCCAAAGATTAGGGCAAGGGGCGGTCAGTAGAGATATAAACAAAGTTTACTTGACTGAAAGCGATTTGTATGGATTGATTAAGCAGCACAGCATAGACCAGGCGAAAGCATTTTATTACAATGTCAAGAATGGTAATTTTGATGAGGCTGACAAGATAGCTAGAACTGTAAATATAGACATAAGTCATTTTGACGGAGGGAGAAAACACAGAAATTCAAGAAATAATAGAGGGAGAGTATCGCCTGGTGTTCGTGGAACTTTCTCACCTAAAAAAGATTTAGATAAATATACCAATGAAGTTAAAAACCGTGTTGGCTTTGCCAAATCTGGTTGGTCAGATTGTGCTAAAGAGCTTGGAGGTACAAGAGGTATACCGGCATGGATTAAAAACCAAGGTGGTGATATGGGACAAGTTAAGAAGAAATTTGTAGGTAGTTCGCTTGAAATAATACTAATTAACAAGGTTAAGTATATCGGTAAGCTTGTTGACAATTACCATATTAAAAAGGCGGCTGGCTCAAGAGCCAGAGCAATAGAGCGCCTAATTAAAAAGGTTGTAGAGATTAACGCTAAGAAGAGTTTGGAATAATGCCGACAGCGACACCACTAAAGAAGAGAATAGAGGACTTAATTGAAACTGTTATACAAGCACAGTTTACAAATGATTCTTTGACTTGTGCGACTTTAAAGGGACATGATCAAGGAGATAAGCCAGCTTTACCTTACTTGTTAATAGTTTGTGAATCTGTGCCGAATAATCCAGAGTTTCCAACTACAGCCGGCGTTAAGTCTGCTAATGTTATTCTTTCCATGGTCTCTAATGTTAATGAAGATACGGAAAGTGTCATTGACGCTTGTTTACAGTCGTCTAATTGCGCCATGGAAGACACGTCGGCAATGCAAACAGAAGCGGCGGCAAATTATCCAGATGTATTTATTCATGAGTTCGAGTTTAGTGATTCAAACACAGATAGAGATCAAGAGAATTTTCAATACGATTTTAATATCTATACAGGTGTTTTGGAATATATAGACGTTCCATAATTAGTTGACAATCTAAAAATAATAAAAAATAAGGTAATATTATGGCAGCACAGACATTCGGTACAGCACATTTATTTGGAGTAGCGGGAACAATCGGAGACGCTACAGTTATGAGCTTTTCAGACGGCGCTAGTTTTGCACTTGCAGACGAAACAAAAAACGAAAGTGGCGTGACTATTGAAAGACATTATAATGACCGGCAAAATGACGTATCAATTAGCATCAAAATGCAATCAGCATATACTAAACCTGCCCAAGGTGATACGCTTACGTATAATGGTGTTACTTATGAGATTGTAAGCACTTCAGAGTCGCAAGAAAATCAAGGTTTTAGAGTATTCGAGCTGACTATGAAGAAATCAGAAGGGATAACATACCCTTAATAGGTGGATTAATGGAAACCTTTTACCAGTCTTTTTTGCCGCCTGTTGTATCGATATGCGGGTATAAATTAAATGAATTTAGTTATAATCATTTAACTATATTGAGAGCGATTAAAAGCCCCTTTACTGATGCTGGTGAAAGGGGACTTGCTACTTCAGCTGATTTAATTATTGCCTTAAAGGTTTGTTCTGGAAAATATCCTGATAAAGATTTTACCTTTACAAGGAAAGATAGATTAAGAGCTTTTATATTAGGCCGTCAAAGAGCCAGGCTAATAACTGAGTGCATTAATTTTAGCGCTTATATATCTTGCCACCAGCAGGGCCCAGAATTTTGGGAGTTTAAAGATAAGGGTTGGACTCCTGCAAGTTCTCCAGATGAATTGTCCACTGTTGCATTGTTAATTAAAAACAATATAGAGCATGGTGAGGCGTGGAATATGTCTATAGGTTATGCAAATTGGTTAAGCGCGGTCATTTTAGAGCAGGCCGGGAACCCACGGGTTTTTGTTAATGATGACAATGATGACACGATAAATTTAAACTCATTACCTGAAGAAGAAGTAGTAAATATTGCAAAAGAAAACTTGCCACCAGATAGATTTAAACAATGGCTTAAAGCCAGAAAAGAAAGGGGCGCGTAATGGCCTTTAAAGTACCATTTGGGATAGATAGCAGCAAGTTTAAAGCTGGCTTAAAAGATATGCGGGCAGGCGTAAAAGAGTTTGGCAAAAAGGTTGAGGGGGATTTAACATCAGGTAATAGAGGCTTTTTGAAGGCGGCTGGCAATATTGGTTTAGTCACAGCTGCTTTAACTGGTGCAATTGGCGCGGTTGGCTTACTGGCAAGACGCGGTATAGCTATGGGTAATAACATAAGTAATCAAGCAGCTGAGGCAAAAACAAGCGTTGAAGGGTTACAAGTTGCATTAAATCTTGGTGAAGATGCAGGCGCACAGAGCGAACAGGTTGTTGCAGCTCTAAAGAATATCAATACTAGAGCGGTAGATGCGGCGAACGGAGCTAAACAATATCAAGAAGCTTTGGCCCGGTTAAATATAGACTCTCAAAAGTTTAAAGATTTAGCGAGTGAACGAAAGCTTGAAGCGGTCGCTAAGGGCTTTGTAAATGCTGAAGATGAAGCACAAGCTTATAGAGATATATTAACCTTGCTTGGTGAAGATGCAGGCCCGAAACTTATTAAAGTTCTAGAGGAACTTGGGGCATCTGGATTCGACACGCTTAACGCTAAAATGAAGGAGTCAGGCCGAATAATCGAAAAAGACGTTATAGAACAGATTGACGAAGCGGCCAAAGCTTTTAATAAACTTCAAAAATTTATTGATACTCAGTCAGCAAAAGGCGCTGGCAATCTTGCGTCTTTGCTTGGCTTTGGAACAAAAAGAGATAAAGAGCTATTAACAGCAGAGTTAGCCGATATGATGACATTTGGAATCGCTGACTTTACAGGGATAGTTTTAGAAAAAGTAGGAAAACAAGAAGATTTAAGGGTAAAAACAGAGGTCGAGAATAGAAAGAGCGAAGCTAGAATAGCGGAAATAGATAAAGAAATAGCAAGGTTGGAATCTCTTTCACCCGAGAATAAAGCGAAGCGTGAAAAAATACAGAAAGATAAAGCGTTCAATGAAGGAATATTTGGTAAGTTTATAAAACCTCAAAAAGAAAAAGGCTTTCAGGGTGTGCCTGTGTCTTCTCTTCAATCTATCGGCGGTGGCGGGGCTGTTGGTGGTGTTAATAGGGTTGTTGGTATGGATATAAAAAGAAACACTTTACTTGAACAGATTGTTAAAAATACCTCTGAAAATAATGACGGTGCGGGGGATTCTACCGGCGCAAGGTTAGGATAAATTATGGCTAAAGTTACACATGGATCAAAAACAAATACTTTACAGCTCCAACCTGGATGGACTTTGGTTAATCACTTTGATCAAACAATTACGGGCACGGGCGTTTTTAAAGTTGATAAAGATAAGGCTTTCACTAATCCACCAAGAATAGGCGACCCACACCCATTTAATGGCGATGTAAGAGTTATTAATTTCTCTCTATCTGGTGGGGCCTTACAATATGAGTATTCAGTACAGTATTTCGGGCTTCAGGCTTCCCCGACAAAATCAATATATAGTTACTATACCTCTCTATCCGAGGAGCCGATAGAAACACATCCAGATTTTAAAACCTTTGGCGGTACGGCTGACGCACCAGGACCGGGGGCCGTTTTTGACTCTGTGACTAAATTATTTGAAGGCTTTAATGATCTGGCTCCACAAGATTTAATAGGTGGGCGCGGTTATTTGACTGGTCAAGGATCTATTAGGCGCACATTTTATACTACTAGTGTCTTTACTGGCATGGAAGATATAACGACCACAAGAGAGCTAAAAGAAGGCGTTGTCCCTGGTGTGTCTGAAGCTCAGAATGTACTAAAGACAAATTGGTCTAGTGAATTAATAGGTAATAACTTTTACAGAGTTACAGAAGAATATCTATTAAGTGGTAGTGCTGGATGGAGTGAAACAATATACGAGAGTTCCGGAAATGTCGAGTAATAACCCTTATAGGACAGACCCTTTTAAAAGAAATGATCGTTTAACGGCGGCACATCTAGAGACTTTAAGAGATGGTACAAGTTCGAATATACAGCTAAGGAACCCGGATAACTTTGTCAAAAGATACCCTAACGGTCATATATTGACTAGTAAAAAAAAGTCTAAAGGCGGTGCACAGAGACCGTATATAATCATTACAACAGCGACTGACGAAAATAATTATATAGGTGATGTCATAAAACCTACTGACGCGACGGTGATAAAGAGCGGCGTAACTATTAAGGCTTTACAGCCTAGCGGTGGCGGGGCTTTGCCAATTGGTACAGAGTTTTTTGCTGATTTTGCTGATGATGTTTATTACATACAGCCAGCCGTATTTTACGGGACGTAGTTAAATGGCAGATACAAAATGGTTGGACCCTGAAAACTGGACTCTTGCAGATTGGGAAGATGATACTTTAACCGTTATAGTAAGTGCTTTATGGGATACCCTGAAGGGCGCTTCTGACGAAAGACAGGCTTTTATTGAACAAGAGTTTTCAGCCAGTTTTAATACTGACAATGAATTCCCTGACTTTAACCAGCTTATGAGCATATTTTTATCTGGTGGGGCAGTTACTCCCAATGATTCGGACAGGATTGAAAACGCTTTAAATAATACAAGCGGAACTTATTTTGATTTTGTAAAAACAGATACACTAGCCGCTAATGGGACAACTGTAGTCGATTCCGTAAGGGCAGATTATATAAGTCTATCTGATATGCTAACGGATGTCTTCGGTTATAGCACAGGAACTCTTTTACATGTATTAGACACTTTAAGCGGCAACCGAAATGCCATATTAAAAATGGCATGGGTAAAGCAATGGTACGAGGTTTTGAATTATACGCAGTATTATGCGAGACAAATAATAAATGTTACAGATGACTTTTTTTCAGAAATTCAAACTCAAGCCACAGCATTAACAGTTATATATACTACTAATAATGTCTTAGGGACATTAAATAGAGCTAATGCAAATTACACCAATCCACCTAATCCGCTAATAGATTTATACGTCGCTAATGACTTAAACGAGACAGCGCCATTTTCTACACCACAGGAAGTTTATGACTACACAGAACTAACTTTTAGCGGTCAGGCATCCGGCGCGGACTGGGAGACAGTTACAGACGTAAGGAGTTATATTGTTGCTAGCCATGCGGGCATGAATATAGAATTACCAGTTACAGGAGCTGAAACAAAATACACGTCAGGTATATCAAGGACTAGAATTAGATTTAAAGTAACAGACAATAAAAGAGCCTTATCTCCTAATACATATATTTCAGTACTTAAACAATATTTATTTTTAATAGAGTCGGCAACTAATACATTTAATGATTTCAATATTGGTTTAAATGAGCGAGAGACAAACCTTTTCACACTGAGTCCAGATGGTAGCGATTATTACTATCTTGAGCAAACTACACAGCCAGATTTTACTCTTTTCACAGTTCCGCCTTATCCGGCTACAGATGGAACTACAGAGAATAACGGCGAAGGTTATAGACAATTCTCGTTGAATGAAAATACTAATGTTACAACTCCGGTACTTGGAAGTAATTTTACAGATATATTAATAGAGGCTAATAATTCAGACGGAACATCATTTGAATATTATAGTCCATAAGTTGACAATCCCTAAAAAGTAAAAAAAAATGGTACACTATGAGTTTTAAAAAACAATTATGGATAAACACGGACACAAGACAATTAGTTCAAGGTTTTTTACAGAGTTTAGCCGAAACAAACATAACTTTTACACAGGGTGACACAGTACCATTAAACATATATTTACTTAAGCAGCTAACAAACAATCAAGGCCGCCCATTTCAAAATATTGAGCTCACAAATGAAACTTTAAAGGTGGCATTGGGACGACTTGACGAAAAAGCCACAGGGGGAACTTTTACGCTTTCCTTTGATGGAGATGACACAGGCGCATTACCTTATAATGATTCATCATCTAATATTGATACCGCCTTAAATGCGTTAACGTCTGTTATTGCAGCCGGTGGCGTTATTGTCTCTGGTGATGATTCCGGACCATGGACAGTTACTTTTAATAACGATGGGGCGCGGTCTTCAATTATGGCTGATGCCGCTTCAGTTACTCCGTTATCTGATTTAATAGTGACAACGGTTACGGAGGGAGACGGCAGTACTCAAGAAGTCCAGGTACTTAAGTTAAAAGAATCTCCTGTAGCGGTACAATCCACCTTTACAATAATCGCATCTCCAACAATTGCAGTTACAGAAGTGATAGAAGGTGCTTCGGGTATTAATGAAATCCAGAAAGTGAAGATTGATCAAGTTTGTCAAGACGGTAGTTTTACATTGAGTTTTGATAGTTCCTCAGCTGTTATAAATTACGGCTCAAGAGCTGACCAAGTAGTTACCGCTCTTGAATCTACAGCGGGGATATCTTCAGGAGATGTCGCAGTTCAAAAGCTTTCTGACATTGAATATAATATCACTTTTACCGGATCACTTGCAGGAGCACCGCAAAGCTTAATTATTGCAGACTCTTCTGGCTTAATTGGTTTTTCAGGTTTTGAGGCAGATTTGAATCTCGGTAGTTATGCCGTTGAGCAATTATTAAACGGACTAGATCAAAATGAAGAAGCTGTCTTTGAGGTTGAATTAAATTTATCGGGTGATAAAACAACAGTTTTAAAAATACCTGCAATCTTACAAAATGATCTAATCGACGAAAGTGTAACGACTCCACCTAATAACGGTATAGACTGGGACGCACTATTAGCCGAAAAGGTTACCGGGCCAGCTTCAGCCGTTGAGGATAATTTATTATTATTTGATGGGACAACGGGCAAGCTTGTTAAAGATAGCGGCGTAAATATAACAACTTTTACTGATTCATTAGCCGAAAAGGTTACCGGGCCAGCTTCGGCAATTGATGGCAATATTTCAACTTTTGACGCTACGACAGGTAAACTAATAGAAGATAGTGGTGTAAATATATCGGCGGTCAATGCTAATACTGCCAAGGTTACTAATGCAACCCACAGTGGCGACGCTAGTGGAGATACTACTTTAACACTTGCTACAGTTAACGCCAATGTGGGCAGCTTTACAAATTCTAATATCACAGTTAATGCAAAGGGTTTAATCACCTCCGCGTCGAATGGAACAAGTGGGGCTATATCAATCGCAACTTACCAAGACCAAAAAGCAAGTGGCACGGCGGGCGGGTCAAGCGTTACAGGAGTACAGACCAGAACCATAAATACTGAAGTTTCTGACGTTGACAATATAGCTACTTTGTCAGCCAATGCTATTACGCCAATTGCGGGTAGGTATTTAGTAATTGCCACATCACCAGCTAACCGCTCAAATGATCATAGAATTTATTTACATGACGGCACAAGCAATGTTTTACAGGGTGTTAATGCTTATAATGGAGGCGGTTATATTGTACAGACGTCTAGTACAATATGGGGATATATAAGTACGGCAGGTTCAACGGCTTACACAATAGAACATGAAATAAATAGATATCAAGCAACTAATGGCCTTGGGCAGGCTGTAACCGATGGAAATTCTGAAATATACACTCAGGTAACTTTAATTAGATTAGGAGATCAATAAAATGTGGCTTTATTTTACTAGGTCGAACGGAGACATTGATAGTATGCCAAATAGAGACGATTTAAAGACTTTAAAACAGAGAAAAGACTTTATCGGGGATGATGCAGAGAAGTTTAGTGTTCAAGAATCCGTAATAAACCCAATTTGGGACGGATCAAAATATATTAAAGACATAAATAATAAAGACTTAGAGAAAAAAGAGCTAAAGAGGATTAGAGAAGAATCTCTCAGTAATTGCACGGTTGAATTAAATGGTAATGTATATCAGACCCGGCCAAGTGATGAACCTAATTTCAGATTACGGATAGCAGGCCTAGAATCAGGGCAAGAAACAAAGTGGATTTTAGAAAATGATGAAACTGTTACTGTCTCAAAGGAAGAACTTGAAGAGGTTTTTAACTTAGGTCTTTTGGCTAATGGTGCTATATGGGACGACTATATGCAAAAAAAAGAACAGTTATGAGTGATCAAGAATTGATTCAATGGTTTGTTAATCTGTCGATATACCCGGCACTTTCTGAGGCTATCGGCGAATATAACCCGTCACTAGATTATGCCGGACCGGAGAACAACAAAACCTTATCCCTATTTATACCGCGTACTCTATACGGTATAGATTGCAATCTTGCTTTTTATCACCATGATGGACTTTATGAGATTGGAGGGACGTCAAAGGACCGTTTTAAATCTGATATTGCAATGTTGGCGACTGCTTTGTTTATCATCGAGCAAACGCCGGACAGATGGTTTCTTTGGGGCGGTAACTGGGCAAGACGGCATTTAGCGCGGGTAAGATTAATTAAATACTTTGAGTCAGTCAGGGCAGGCGGTAAAGACTCATTTAACTTTGAAAAATATAAAGTTTAAAGTAGTGTACATTTAGGTTGTTTTTTGTATATAGCTTTTTTTAACTTTTAATAATAACTTAACAAGGTCAGTCAATGAAAGAATTTATAGTCCCCGGATGTTTAGCAATTTTCACTCTATTCATTGGTTGGATTGGACGTATTAAAGCAAAGTCAGATAAAGCAGACGTGGAAAAAATCGTGAAAGATGAATTAATTTCAACTAATAAAGAGATTGAAGAACTTAAAAAGAAGCAAGAGTTTTTCAAAAATGCCATTCAAGAAATAACAAGATACAACGAACTGGCCGCGGAAAAATCAAAGAATACGAGAAAGAATATTCAAGAAACTTTAGACCGCCAAGAGAAAGACTTTAAAGACTTTGCAGAAGAACAAAGGCTGCACAATGAAAAGATGTTTAAAAAGGTCGGGGAGATCATAACAAAGCAAGCCGTTATGGATGCAACGCATCAATGAAGATTCTCTTCTTATCCTTGGTTATATTCCTTTCCTCTTGTACGATGACTGTAAAAAGCCCCGCGACTCAAATAGAGTATACAGGGGCTATATCAGAAAAGGGCATTTCAATCACTGCCGTTCCGCCGTTCTGGAAGTGGGCTGTTGACCTTTATAGTCACCTCTCTCAATAGCTGCAAACAAAGCCTGAACTATCGCGCTACAGTCGGCCCATTCCTTTTTAATCTTTTTATACTCCGCTTCAGTCACTTTTCCATCAAGTAAGCTTTCAGCTAAGACATTCATTAACTCTGTGAATTCTTTCAGTAATGCCGGGATAACAGTGAAATCAGAAGCGCCTAATCTCTTCACGTCCCGGAAGAAAAAACCGTCTTGACTTGCTGCCAGGTATTGTATAATCCTGTCGCCGTCTTCAGCATTCATGAAACCGATTACCTTGTCAAGCATAGAGTGTTTTGCCCGTCCGTCAATTTCGCGAACTACGGTATTTCTATGACAACCTATATTAAACGCGATCTCTTTTATATTGCGCTCTGACGTTTCTTTTAATAGCTTCTGGTGTTCTTTATTCATTTTACATGATCCTTTATAATTAATCCCGCGGCTTCTCTTATCGCCGTAAATACTCTTTCAATCTTTGATACATCTTCTAAGCTTTCACAAAGAAAATACATTCCTTTCCACTCTTCTTTAAACTTCAATTCTCCTATAGAAAGCTTTCTTGCAGATGGGGAAAGGCTGCCGTCTTTTATTTCAATTGTCGCGGTCAGCTTATCCCTTGCTATAATAATATCTACACAGTTTTTTAGCTGGTGGGTGTGCAAAACGCTAAAGCCTAGCTGTCTAAACTTGGCAACGATCTGTTTTTGGTTTCCGTCAACTTTGGCAGCTCTTCTGAAAGTCACTTGTATTATTCTCCTTTTTAGCTATATTGCAGTATAAATTTGTTCCCTGCCCCGCGGCCTTCTCTCCCTATCTCCTGCCGCGGGGTTCCTTTTTTATTAGATTCTACTTTAAAATGGTATTTCTGACTCTGGAACTTCTGTTAAATTTCCGGGCATTGGTGGCGGCTCGAAGGCTGGCGCGGGTTGCTGTTGAGGCTGGCTGTTTTGAGGCTCCCATGTATCAAGCTCGGCGTATACCTTACCAGACTGCCCACGCTTAACACTGACATTTACCCAACCGTTTTTATTGTGAGTATCAAGCCAGGCTTTAATCTCGTCAACTTTAAAAGATAATGAGCACAGTACAAAGTCCGGCGCGCGGTCGTTTCTCTTGGCTATTAATCCATCTACAAATATTTTATCGTTGTTCATTTTATGCCATCCTTACAATTTTATTTCTTAGTTGTTCGTTTTCTCTTCTTAGATCTTCATAACCGTTTTCTTTAAGATCCTTTAACTCTTCTTCAAGACGTTTATTAATGCCGTCAATTTGCTCAATGCTTACAAGCAAGCCCTTAACGTATTGGTAGGATTGAGAATTATTATACCACTCCGATAAAGAATCGTTCGCGGATTGGTAAGATTCTTTCACTTCCTTAATCTCTTCTTTATGCTCAATCTTTAATTTAGATATTTTTTTGAGGTTGTTATTTACTGCATCATAATATCCTATGGTTTGGATAAGTAGATCAACCTTATTAAGCTTTGAGAGCATCATTATTTCGTCTTCTCTTGTTCTCATTTTTCTAACTCCTTTACTAGTTCATTTATATAATTTTGACACATTGCAACGCGTTCTTTAACCTTGTCAATAACTGCCGTATCACGCTCAATATGAAAAAGTTTGTATTTATATTTTGTGTCTATGTTTCTGTAAGTCATATACTTTCGGACCTCATGAAAAACGGCGCTTCCTTCTTCGCTCTTGTAATCAATGCCGGAATGATAACATTGGCTTTTAGCTTCACGCTCGATTAGGTGAAAAGGCGCATCCATGAGAGTGTAAGCAAGTGTAGCTTTAGGCTTATCGTACAACTCCATATAACATTGTAACTGGTAGTAGTAATCCTTGTTTTTAATCCCATAATCATAAAGTGGGAAGGTGTCGAAATCCCAAGAATTCTTAATATCAATAATTGTGTCACTGGTGACAATATCAGCGGTTCCGGTTAAAAAATCATTCTCTTTATATTCTTGGCACTTTTCCCAGTTTTCCAATAGTATTTGATTCAAAAATTCTATGCTTTGGTTTTCGCAAAAATTCCCTTTATCCGTATACTTAGACCGGAATTCTTTACGCCGCTTATAGATCTTCTCTTTTCGCCATTTTTGGCAGAATGTCTTAAGTCCTGCGGGTAATGGCGGATTGTTCAAAATTCCTATAAGCTTGTCATTCTCCGCAGCTTGTAAGGCGGTTAATTCTTTACCCGCTTTGACTTTATCCTGGAAGGTTTTAAGCTTCTTTTGTTGAGGCTCAGAAAGCCCCACATTTCCGGCCATGATGGAACCACAGGCTGAAGCCCTAATTTTAAAAGTCTTCATTTACTCAACTCCGTTAGTTCTTTTTTACGCTGTTCATAGGCGGCGACAATAACCGGATCACTTTTATATAGTGCGAATGAATCCGCTTTAGCTTTCTTCTCTTCGAGCTTCTGGAGATTATCGGCAAGTTTAAAAGCGCTTATGATTTGTTGCGGCTTTGGTGCTTGGGGCGGTTGCGGCTTTGTCGGTGCTGTATAATTCGGCTTCTTTGGAGTGCTTGCCGCTTGCCCGTCATCGTCTTCAGAGGGAATTCCGAGTATAGATTGATAAGCATAACGGCGGGCGTACGTAATCGCCGACCCCATGCCTTGTGGATCAAGCTTTGCACACTTCAAAAGTAAAGTATCTTCAATCCACTGTCCGCTATTGTGCATTAATAGCGTTGTAACTCCGGCTTGCGTCTCGTTAGTTACGGGAAACTGTGAAACACTTAAACCGTTATTCATTAACGCGTCTTTAGCACAATGTATTACTTCTTCAAGATTGGCGTATTTGGACTTAAAATACGGGTTAGCCGCTTTTTTCTTTGCTCCGCTCATTTCAGACTGCGCCTTACATAATGCCCCGGCTAAGTCCTTAATGTCTTCTGATTTATTCATTTACTTCACCCCTTTGTATTTGTTTGGAAATTCGGACTTTACCAAGTCTTTAACTATCCGGCTAATCGGTCGGCCAGTAAAGCCTTTGGCAGCGACTAGCACGTCATAGGTGAAACTATCTATCTTAATAGATTTATATTCTTTCATACATCCTCTGTTTTTGGTTAATGTTACGAGGTTATTATATTGCCGTTGTGGAGGTATTGCAAGTCCATTAAACACTAAATTCAAAATAAATGTAGAAAAAAGTAGAATACACTTGCAAAGGTAGAACTCCACACTTATACTACCTACATAACCAAAACGGAGAATGAAGAAAATGAATAACCTGAACTATAGAATTGAAATTCAAAAAACACTTATTCAAACACTTAAAGATAATATAGAATTTGCAATGAGTCGCTTAGAGAACCCAAGAAGCAGAAAATCAAAATGGGAGAATGCAATATTAGCAAATAAAGAAGCTATAAAGTCAGCAGAACAAGTACTATCTAAACTAATCTAAAGCCCTTCGGGGCAAAAACGGAGAATGAAGAAATGAACATTGAACAAGCAATAGAATCAATACAGGAGCTGCAAAAAAAAGACGGCTCAAAATATGAGCAAGATCTTTTAGGAATGGCGGAGGCTGCTTTAGTTGACCTTGTCAATTACTATAGCGACGGCCCACAAAGCTTTAACACCGAAATAATGATTAAGGAGTTTACCAAATGACAGCAAACGCGACACGACCAACGAAGACCAAAGCAGGCGGCCCGCACCACTGCAATCAGTTAAAGAACCTGCAAGAGACTCACGCGGCATTAGAAAATAAACACACTATCCTCCAGAGAAGTTTTGACACTAGCTTGAAAAAAATATCTAAAATGGAGAGACATGAGCAATTTTTAAAAACCTCATTAGATAGCTATATTGAAGAGCTTAATATCTCTCATAAAAGGTTTAACGATATAAGATTAGACATTAAATCTTATAAAAAGCTACTCAGTGATCTAGGCGAAGAAGTAAACGCCCTGGAAGAAGACAATAAAGACTTGAATCATATCGGCCAACTTTGGCGAGCTTGCTCCGTCTTTTTAGTTGCCGCTTTGATAGTCGCGGCCGTAATGGTTGGGGGGATAAAATGAGAGAGATTAAGTTTAGAGCGTGGGATTCTGAGCGTAAAAGGATGTGTGTGGATAGAAATTGGGTGGAGTATCAGCATTATAAATGTGGGACGATGAAGGCTATTAATAATAGCAGAAAAGGGGCTACGCAAGATCTTATTATCATGCAATTCACCGGACTGCTCGATAAGAACGGCAAGGATATTTACGAGGGGGATATATTAAAGATGCCTTATTACACTTGTTTACCGCCTGAATATGGTGTTGAAGATGATGAGGGTTTTTATATTGGCGCAGTGAGCTTTATTCCCTCAAAGGGTTTTTGTATCCCGAAATGTTTAAAATATTCAGATGTTGAAGAAGAGAATAAGCTTGTTAAAGTTTGTCGATATTTTCAAATAAGGGCAGGCTTGGAAATCATCGGCAATATTCACGAGAACGGGGAGCTACTAAAATGAACTACCAAGAAGCATGGAACGAGTTGAAAGGAGATCTGGAAAGGATGAAACTTTTGTTTATTGAATTCGGCGGGGGCAAATATCACGAGGGATATATTGAAGCCATTAAAGAAACTGAAGATATTATAAAAACAATTGAAATTAGCCAGGAAGATATATAAATGACAATTAGAGAACATCTAAAAGAGTCAATAAAAATCCAGCGTGAATATCCTAATAAATGTTCATTTTCGGAAATAAAAAAGAGCTGGCCTTTAAGAGAGTCAGTTAAAAAGGTAAAAAAATGAAAACACTACACCTAATACTAAAAAAGAAATGGTTTGACATGATCATTTCAGGCGAAAAAAAAGAAGAGTACCGAGATCTTACTAATCATTGGCGTAGTAGATTATTAGATAATACGGGGAATTATAAAAATTTCGATACAATAACTTTCACCAATGGATATGCTAAGACAGCGCCCCGCTTTATTATTGAGTTTCAAGGGATTTATGAAGGATTTGGTGTTGAGTCTTGGGGAGCAAGTCCAAATAAATCATATTATGTCATCCAGCTTGGTGACATCCTGGCAGTATCAAGAAGTGGAAGAACAAATGACAAATAACCGCGACTTTAAAAATGAATTGGAAATATTTAAAAAATCATTGTCTGAAGTTGTCGAGCTATCAGAAAAGGATTCAGAAACCTTTCCTCTAGAAGAGGTTTACAGCGATTTGACAATGTGCCTGAAAGACCTAATCAAAGAAGATAATCATATTTTAGTAAGACTTAATAAGCGGGGTGCGAAATGAATTATAAAATACAAGAAGTGCTCGAAATGCTTGACTGCGAAGAAAGCATATCAGAAAATACAACCAATGCACTATTTCAGATTGAGCAGAATTATATTGATGATATCGATAATCTAAAATCAAATTTAAGAAGAAAGCATGATATTTTAACAAATAATAATTGTGCAATCACTGATTTTTCGAAAGTCTCAAAGAAGAGAAATGATACTATAAAAGATCTTAAGGAAGAATTAAAAATACTTAAAAAGAAACTTAACAAGCGGGGCGCGGAGTGAAAGCCCCAAGTAATTATTAATTTAGTTTGAACGCTCCAGGTTTTGGGGTATAGTAAAAAGTATATTTAATAGCGGCTCAGCTTTAGGCTTGATCACCTAGGGTTTAAGATTTTCTCATTGTTCTTATGAGCCGCTTCCTTTTCACAATGAGCTAACAATGAGAAGCGCAAGAAAAATACCTGCATTCTCTTTAACGGAGAAATCCAAATGGCAAAACGGTTTATAGATACCGAACTATGGGACAAGACTAAGTTTAATTCTTGCTCTCAAAAGATAAAATTATTAACTATATTCATCACATGTAAAAGCGACCTTATAGGAGTCTTTAAAATGGCCCCTATGCTAATCAATGCTTACATTGGCGATACAGTAACCGAGGAAGAAATACTATCTATTCCTTGCGACATTGTAAAGCTTGAAGATGGTGTTTACTGGCTTGAAAGGTTTTGTGCTTTTCAGTATGGTGAATTGTCAGAGACTTGTCGACCTCACAAAAAATACATTCAAATGCTTAAATCTTCTAATTTGTATGAAAGGGTATCTAAAGGGTATTCAAAGGGTATTAATACCCTACAAGACAAAGAACAAGACAAAGAACAAGACAAAGAACAAGACAAAGAACAAGATAAGGATAAGGAAAAGACAAAGAAGAATATAAAAAGGTTCTCCGCTCCGCTTGTTGATGATATTAGAAACTATTGCATTGAAAGAAAAAATAATGTTGATCCTGTTAAGTGGTTTAATTTCTATTCTGCTAAAGGTTGGATGATCGGCAAAAACAAAATGAAAGATTGGAAAGCAGCGGTTAGGACTTGGGAAGATAGCGCACCTAAAAAGAAATCAATAGCAGACACATGGAGTAAATGAGATGAGTATACCATTTCCGGGCAGAGAAGTAAAATGTAAAGATGAATGGTTAACGCCAAAATATTTAACGGATGCACTAGGAGAGTTTGATCTTGATCCTTGCGCACCAATTAATCCACCTTGGATGATTGCCAAGACAAAATTAGACATAAGGGATGACGGATTGAGTCAATCGTGGTTTGGTCGGGTTTGGTGCAATCCTCCTTACGGTCGAGAAACTTTTAAGTGGCTTGACAAATTGGCTGATCATGGCAACGGCATAGGATTAATATTCGCAAGAACTGAAACGGTTGGTTTTTTTAAGACTGTTTGGGCTAAGGCTGATGCTGTGTTTTTTCTTAAAGGTCGTTTAACTTTTTGTCATGTTGATGGGACTCCTGGGAGCGGCAACGCAGGGGCTCCAAGTTGCTTAATTCTCTTCGGGAAGAATAATATCGATATTGTAAATAGTGCGGATATTGCTGGTAAAATGGTGAGGTTAACTAATGCAAACTAATCACGAAATATTCAGCGGTAAAGATGTAATAATAACAAAATCAATATGCCGTTTCAAAAACGATGAATACCACCACCAAGACGGCAGAGAGCTTGAGTATTTTGAGCGAGGACAATTTCGCTTGAAGGGATCTAATGAAGCCGACAGAATAGAGCGGGTTCAATTTCTCATTGATAACAAAGATGAATATCATGAATTTGTCAGGCTCAAAGACAAATTTGAGCCGATACTTGATAAGATAAACGACTACACAAAAGAAGAGTATGAGAGGATTCACAATGCAGACTAATCACGAAATATCATTGATCGGCCTATTGATTAATAAGCCTCAATTAATCGACTCTTGTCAGCTTCTTTTTAATTTCGCTAATCCTTTCAGTGATTCAAGGCTAAATAAAATCTTTGGGCATATTCAAGAGCTATGCGACATTAACGGCAACATTGAACGCAAAGAACTTTTAAAGCTTGGGGCTTCTTCTGGCATTGATTTAGCTCTTTACGGCGATCTTTCCAAAAATGCCGGGTTTGAAATCCAGTTAGGCGAATATGTAACAGAAGTATATGAACGCCATACAAAGGGATTACTTTCCGCTATGGCACACAAGCTTATAAATTGCGACAAAGACGATTTAAACAGTATTTCTGAGTATCTGAGAGTATGCAGGGAAACTATTGAAGGGATCGAAAAGGCAAGTTCAATAACAACGGGCGTTACAATCGAAGAAGCCATCCAGGAAGTGAAAGAAAAAACCGAGAAGTTACAAAAAGGAGATGATCAGCACTATATTAAGTTTGGAGTTCTTGCCATTGATCGCTTAATACACGGCGTAACAACTAAAACAATGTCAATACTTGCTGCTAGGCCGAGTCAGGGCAAAACAGCTATAGCAGTAACGGCAATGTCTAACATGATGCAAAATGGGGTTCCATGCGGGTTTATATCAGTCGAGATGTCAGAGGCTGAATTGATTGAGAGATTAGTACAGGTAAGGAGCGACGTTTCCATATTTGAATTTACGCATCAGAATATGGGCCAGAGTAGAAAGGATAAATTTTATAAAGACCTTGAAGGCTTCGGGGGTTGTCCACTTATCCAAATTCAGAGAACGACTAACCGGAAGATCTCAAATATTCGGAATATGGCGCGCACTATGAAAAACAAGAATCCAGAATTAAAGGTAATTTTTATCGACTATGTACAAAAGATTCTGGGCAGTGATCCAAGAGCAATAAAAACGGCACAAATGGAAGAGATCAGCGGAGCACTTACAGATATTGCCACAGATATGGACGTTCACGTTTGTTGTTTAGCTCAGATCAATAGAAGCGGGGAAGAAACGCCAAGCATGAGCCATATTAAGGATAGCGGAGTTCTTGAACAGGACGCTTCATATATATTTCTACTCAAAAGAGATTTAGAAGAACAGAGGAACGCGCAAGGCGATGAGCTCAAGACATTAGACGCGGCGGTATTGATCGAGAAGAATAGAGGCGGGAGAACTGGCGTTGCTAATCTTGCATTCAACGCGATAACAACAAAGTTTTATGATAACACTTTTAATCATGAAGGAGAGTTTTAAAAAATGATTGAAGAAATGAAAGACTTTTTAAGGTGCTCTTCGTTTCCTTTGGATTATAACCCACTAGATCAAAAGGTTAAGTATATTTGTGGTATGTCAGTACCGCCAATTATGACGGCCCAGATTGCAACTAGGGTTTATAAAGAGTGGTTAAGCAATGGATGACATTGAAAGAATGTTGCTAATAATGGATCTTGAAGAAGATTGGAGCGAATGCCAACAGGACAAAGAAAAGGAGTATAAGCCGCCGGATTGGTTTTTAATCGGCATGGGGATAAAGGAAGCCCCGGAACATGTAAAGTTTAAAGCCAAGGAAATATACAAGGAGTTTTTAAGATTTAAAGGAAGCAAAGAAAACAGCTTTGAAGAGTTAGTGAAGAGTTTCACACTTGCCAAAGCACAAAACAAAACAGGAGTATAGAGGATGGATAATGAAATAAAGAACGGGGATTTACCAGCAAGGCCAGTACCTAACGGGGCGGATAAAAGGGAGGGCGCGTTAATATGTGTTTTAAGTAAGATTAAGAAGTTAAAAAGGAGATAGCAAAATGAATATAAATAATCTAGTATACGGGGCTCCAGTAACGATGGTTAAAGCCGAGTCAATGAACAACTTAGGGCACAATAAAACGGCGTATGAATACCAGCAGAGCCTAAGACGTGATATTAATTTGCAAAAGCCAGCACCAAAGCCACAAAGCAAAGTATGTAAATATTGTTTTATATCTAAGTCTTTGACGGCTTACAGAGACCATAATTCATCCCGTGACGGCAAATGTTCAAAATGTCGGGATTGCCAAAATAAAATAGAAAGAGAGCGTTATTATAATAAAAAAAACAAATAAAATAAGTTAGATTATAGCCGATATTTAATACTATAGCGGGGCTTTTTTTTTGCCTTTATCGTGTTATATTTAAAACAGCTAATGGACAACAACATATAAAGAACAGGTGCCATAATGGCGTGCAACGAAGTTAATTTTACATATAATAAATGCCTACACGCAACCGTCGGTGATGATTACTCCACGCTAATAAAGTCTAAAAGAGATTTAACTGGGTATAGCATAGTAATGGATATCCAGGCGGCCAAAGGTACATCACCAGTACTTAGCCTTGCAATTACTGCTAATGAGTTATTGACTGGATTTTATATCAGTGACTTAACCGCTGGTGATTTTAAGATGATCATACAAAATTCAGACACCACATTAGTTGGCGAAGGTATGTTTATCTACGCTATAACCCTAGTTGATTCAAACTCATTACGGACACCGTTCTTACAAGGTTTCATTGAGTTTAGGGAGACAATCTTGTGAGTATATCAGTTAATAGCACACCTAGTGTTATTAGTATTGACTCAGAGAATAAAGAAATATCAGTAGTGTCGTCACAGGCATCGGTAGACATACTACCAAGCCCTAACATAGTAGACGTAACACCAATTATCAATAAGGTTGTTATAGTCAGCGAGAAGGGCGATACTGGTCCTCAAGGCCCACAAGGTATCCAAGGCCCAAAAGGTGAAGAGTTGACCAGCCCAGAGTTTACTTATACTGATGGATTGCTTACTGGGGTCTTGTACTCTGGTGGTGAGACTAAAGTTATTACGTATATAGATGAGGTCATATCACAGGTTGTTTTTGATGATGGTGTTGACGTGATAACTAAGACATTCAATTACACCGATGGTGTTTTAACAAGTATACTGGAGACCTGATTATGATTTTAAGAGTCATAGATACTACAGATGGTAGATTTCTCGGAAGGATTTTAGATTTGCCAGATGTCGATATGAGTGGCCTTGATATATCTTTAGAGGATGATATTGACTTTGATGTCACTAACTATAGTGGCTTAGGCAATGGTAAACACAGGTACTCAAATCCTCATTATATTGTAATATGCGAGGAGGTCTAAATGGCCGCTACAATTTCAAGCACAGCTACACGGATAACAATTTCTGGAAACTATAAAGCTTTCGATTCGACAACATGGTCAACTTCTACAGTCATCCAATACTCGACAGGTGATGCTCCTGCTTCTGGTGATGCAGGTCGCTTTCTTATGTGGAAGAAGGATGCCTCCAATACAGATACATGGGAGATTAGATATATTGAATCTGCTACCGCTACAACTGTTACAGTTGGCGACGGTGGATTTAGTTCTGCTCCTGCTAGTGGTGAAAACTTTGTCATTAGCACTAACTTAGCAGATATAGAGGCTGCGGAGCCAGTAGCTTGCACATCTCAAGGAAATCAATATTCATTCAATGGTCGTGATTGGGATCTCACAAGCAATGCCTTCTTAGGTGACGTTGATAAATCTATATATATGAGGCGAACTGCAACAGGTACAGCGTTTCCTCTCGCAAATAGTTGTGCTGTTCAGTTTGGCAGACTATTAGGCGGGGAGGCAAATGATTCTGTTGAAACTACGCAAGGTTGTCATATAACTTTTAGCACTAGCCGACCAAATTTACTTATGTACGGTGGATCATCTAGACAGGCTGCTGGGCCAGTGATAAACTATTATGGGTGTCTTTTAGAAAGTGATAATCCTAGCGGTTATTGGTTCCTAAGAATGACAGGGCCAAATAGAATGATAGGTTGTGTCGCTGACGGAACAATGGGTGGTAGGTTCTATCACGAAGCAAGCGAATGGGTAGCTTGTCGCCATTCTGGAAATATCAATAATGCAACATCTTGGTCACTTGGAGCTACTTTTACACGGAATATCAGTGGTCTTGTTTTCTATGATAGTATTGCAGCTTTTAAGAACTTTAACAATTTTAGCGGAATTTTTAGAGATGTTGTTTTTACAGATACCGTTACTGATGTTGTTTATTCTAATGCAACTAATAGCACCTTTGATTTTATTGACTGCACCACTTTTGATGATGCGCAAATTTTCGACAATGGCAGTGGGATTATCAATCAGCTGAAATCCATTAACTACACCTTGACAGACTCAGTCGGCACTGGCCTAACGGGGGCTAAGTTGGCTGTATATGATACAGATGGAACATTACAAACAAGTATACAGACAAGTACATCAGGCGTGGTTGACGAGGTTCTAGCAGAGTTTTATACATGGGTTAATAATAGTCCAAGCACAGATAAATCTCCTTTCGATATTCGTATAAGAAAGTACGGCTACCAGTACCAAGGCTTTCAAAGTTCGGTTTCCGAACCAATTAAGCAGGAAATCAGACTTGCAACGAATATTGGTTTAGTATCAACTGAAGGACAGGCAGCAGCAATAACAGGGATAAGTTTAAACTTTTCTACTGAAACAGTAACGATCACCTCAAACCACAATGCCCAAAGCTTATACGACTACTATCAGTACCAACTTGCTCAGACAGCCAACATGCAGTATGGCGAAGATCTTATTCGTACTGGTGATGCGTTCGATATAGACGATTGGGATATTGTTATTGATGGGGCTACCTATACTGGCGATATTACCACAACTGGAACAGCTACATTCCTAAGTAGTGCTATTCTGATCGGATCAATTACAGACTCTGGTGGAACCACTACAAGGACTCAGTTAAATCTTACAGGATTGCAGAGTTACTCTGAAGTAAGGATCTACCAAGCAGGAACATCTACAGAAATAGATGGCGTTGAGAACAGTGGAACTTCTTTCTCCACAACTACAACTGAGTCAAGTATCGACCTAGTTATATTTAACACACAGTATCAACCTGTTAGAACCTTATCAGTTGACACTTCAGGCGATGTAACATTACCTATTCAACAAATATTCGATAGAAATTACAATAACCCTTAGAGGCACAATATGGCATTAATAATTGATCCAGACGATCTCAACCAAGCAACTGAGGTTGTCATCAACACAGGGGCTAAGACTGTACAACTATTAGTGGCTGGTAATCTGTCTACTGACGGAGTAACAGGTCAGGCTTTATACTCATTCTTGAAAGAAGAATGGAAAGACGACGCAACTAAAATGTCATTCATTTTCCCTATGGAGGCTATCACTCCAGAGCAGTTTGAGTTCTTGGAAGGATGGGCTCCCGCAGACGCTACTACCAGAGACCTGATCAGAAATGCAGGTTGGGCAGAGCGTAACGCCAGTGGAGACATTATAGGCATGTATGCAGGTATTATCTCATTAGGTACTCTTGGTGGATCAGATCAGCCCTATTATGATAATGACGGTACGGTGACAGACATGACGTACACAGGCCCAGTAAATGAGGCCATTAAGATTCTGGAAGACCCTAATGGTGATGGAAATTACGCTGACGGGTATGATCGAAGATCTACACTAACTTTGTACGCAAGGGAGCAGGCGAAGACATATGCGTTGTCAGACTTAGCTGCAATTGGTGTTACATCGATGACCTATCAAGCTTATCGCTTTCCATTATCCAACTCTAGCGACCTTAAGGTTACAGAGTCTGATGTTACTGTTGACGCGTATGGTGTTACAATTACAGTACACAACACGTCTCAAGCAAGAGTGATTGGAGGAGTTAGCAGGGACTTTGGAGTCATTATTGACGGAAACAACAGAACAGCCGAAGAGATATATATGGCAGTTCAGTCTGCTCTTCGTAAATCTACTGACATTGATGCAGATGCTTCTACTCTTATTGGACAATTAACTCCAGAATTACTAGAGTTCGTTGGAGATACTCTGAAGACTAAGTTTATCTCTAGTCCAGAGGCAGGAGGTGGAGGTGTCTACATAGACAACTTCCAAGCCAGCGACACCAATAGGATTACATTCCAAGACAATACAGGCACAGAGAGACAGTTTCCGTTTGTAAGCGCAGGAAGCATTAACTTCAACTCCAATCTACAATCTGATTCGACTTCTAAATACTGGATGTATTTTACTACTAATCCGGCAGGAGACTTTGGTTCAGCAAGCGCTGTTCTAGTTGAAGATAATGGAGGTTCTGACATCGAAGGGCTTGTCTCAGGTAACTCATTTATTAATTTTGATTTTGATTATGACGGAAATGTACAAGGTGGAAGAACAGCAGCAACAGATGCAGATATTACACTAGTAGCCATCGGTACAGATGGGGCACAGTATGTGGTAGCGACAGGCACTATAACAAGAGCAACAGGGCTGTCGTTTACATTGACATCTGCACTGGAACGTAACTATAGTAACCCGTAATGAAGGAGTCAATAGAATGGCTTATAGTTTTGACTGCAATAATAAGATTATACAGTTAGGTTCAACCGCTCCGCTAGATATGATTGACCTATACTCAAGGTGGAAGGATGAGGTGATATCTAGTATATCTGGGTGTAGTCAATTTATGAGGGTTATTAAGGAGCCACTGTCTGGGTCGTCATTTATTGGCCCATACTACTTTATTATGAATGATTGGCAGATTAGGCCATTTGATTACCCGCATGAGTTGGTGGTATCTGGTACAGTGGTTCAAGATATTACATCCTCTGTAGATCCGTTCAAGCTGGATAATTTAACACAGGTTGTTTCGATAGTTCGTCAAGTAGCCGTAGACGTTCAGGTTGTGGAGACTGGGGTTAGTGGATTAACTGCTGAAGAGAGTTTTCAGCTATCCAGGGTTAAGTCAAACACTGATATAATACCAGCTCTACTATAAAATAAATAAAAAATCAAAAGAGATTATAGCTGCTATTTAATACTATAGCGGCTTTTTTGTGCTTGAGTTGTTGACAATTTTGTTAAAAAAGTGACAAAACATTTAATTTAATCCTTGCTAAATTAGTAATAAATTAAACAAGGATATCTGATGAATATTATAGTAGTTTTATTTTTAGCATTTTTATATTTTATACCGTCCATAATTGCACTTTCCAACAAAAAGGATAATGCGGCGGGTATACTTGCCTTAAATATATTTTTAGGCTGGATGTTTATTCCGTGGGTTATTGCTCTTGTTTGGGCATGTTGTCAGGATAGGCCGAAAGATATAGTCCAAGTGTTTAATGATAACCACAAAGGGACTTTAGGCTATGTTAGGCAGGGGGATAAATAATGTTAGCTTTGTCTATGATAATTGGGTAAATACTAGGTATACAAAAGTTTAGCTCTCAGAGATGGGGGCTTTTTTTTTGTCTGTAAAAAAGTTGAAGAAATGTTTAAAATGTGCTTGATATATACCCCATTGGGATATATAGTCTTTGTATCGAAACAATAAAACAAAGGAACAAAAAATGACACTCTATCACGCCACCCCAATCGAAAACAAAGAATCCATCGAAAAACATGGTCTATCATTAATGGTCACTGACAAAATCACTTATTGTGACGACCAAATAACCGATGAGGGTGTATTTGGATTTGTGAATATAGAAGACGCTCAAGATTTTGGGTCAGATTGTTGTGGCGGGGAATACGCTATATTCAGTTTCGAAACAGAGAGTGCAATCATAGACCCTGTTTATGACGGCGAAGCGTTTTTTACGACAGATGTAAGTTCTTTGAAATTCGTCGGATGTGACGGTTAATTTACCAAAAGGAGCAAAAAATTGACAATCGACGAAGCGAACGCAGTTATCGACAGATATCCACACCACAATGTTAATAAATTATTTAGTCTATATAAAGACCCAAATTTTGATAATTCTTGGTGGGGTGAATCTTGGTTAAATATATGTTATGCGCTTGAATTTTTTATAGCGTGGCAAAATGAGCAAAATGAGTTAAAGAAATGAATATAATTAAACAATCGCGTCACCGTCTTGGTCTAACACAAGCCGAACTAGCCCCGCTGTTGGGTGTATCGCTTAGGTCAATACAGAACTATGAGCAAGGGATAAGGACGCCAAGTAAAAGCGTTATAATGCTGTTGGAGATGGAGTTGAAGAAGAAGGAAGGTGAAGAATGAAAGAATATAAGTTGAAGTATTACGCATGGGACGGTGGCTCAATGAATGTCAGACATCCTCCAGGAGATAAACTATTTAATACTTATGATGAATGTGTGAAATGGTTAAAGCTTCATGACTTCAAGCCATCTTCTAGTAAATGTGAATGGAGGCCACTGGTTGGGTACATAGAATCATATAGAATATCTAAACTATCTAAAGTATATATTGATATAGAGGACGGTGAGGGATGAGGTATATAACCAAAGCCTTTAAAGAAAACACGGTAATAACAAAGACTGAAAACGGCTATAGTTGCGAGTGTAGGTTGATGCTGTGGTCAGTGGACGCACCAACAAAAGAAGAGGCATTGAAAGAGGGAATGTATTATTTTAAACAGTATTATAAAGACGGTGAATATGATAAATAGCCCTTGACAAGGGGGATATTAGGGGCAAACCTATTAAGGGGGTTAGGGGGATTAAGGGAACAGGGGTAAAAGAGGGGGATTACAAGAGCCACAAGGAACAAAGAACAAGGAGAAGAGAGAAGATGAATAAGAAAGATACCGAAAAAGTGAAAAGACTTGAGAAGAGGCTTGAATCTATACGGGGGGAATATGAAGGTCTTGGGAAGGAGATTGTAAATATTAGGTGGGCTAATTGCTTGGATTGCATCCATTTTAGGAGAGATAGATATAAATCTACAGAAGCTTCTTGTGCTAATCAAACAGCGAAAATTAATAGATGTGTTTGGAACCCGGAAAATGAAGACCAGCGAGTTATAGGAACCAAGATATATGACGAAAGCAGTAAGAGAAAGAAAGAAGAATGAGCTATATACATGACGACTCAGATATACTGAATAATATCTCCGTTGATTTTGATTATGGGGATTTAGATATAACACCAAATGATCATTATATAAATGCAGCAAAGCATTTTATAAGCAAGATGGACGAGATTATTTATCTGTTACTGAAGAAGGAGCAGGACGGGCGCGGCCAGGTAAAGACGGCTGTTTGGGCTTTGGCTTTGGCTTTAGGGTCGAAACATTTAGAGGGAAAGTCAATGACTGAGATTGCAGAGCATTTAGGGGTAACAAGGGCCGGAGTATCTAAGCAAGCAGTACAGTTTTGTAAAGCTCTTAATTTGCCAGCATCCCCTTACATGTCACCAGCGCATAAAAGATATGGCAAAGAGACTGAGTTACAAAAGGCCACAAGGCTGGTTGAGTCCGCAAGGGATAAGGCCGATGGATTATGTGTTATAGATATCACTAAAAAATTAATAGAACATAATATAGATAAGTTTAAGGATGTCGATAGTAACCCCGTTGAATGTTGGGGTAAGATTGTAAGGTTAGGCAGGCACGGCAAAGGTAAAGTTATATCTTCTGTATTCATCAAGAATCAATATATCGAGAAGATGTTTCAAGGGGCAGAGACTAAGAAGGATATAGTTAAAGCTTGGATTGCTTCAGGTGCTTTGGTAATGAGTGGCAAAGAAGGACCAATAGTTAATTGTTCAGTAATAAAAAAGATTCAAGGGAGTGTATACCGGGGGTATCTTGTCAGCTATAAAAGCAGGTAACAAAAATGAGGAAAATAATGAATAAAATGTTACCTTTTGTGATTATTGGACTTGACTTTGATTAATCCGGGGCCACCCCCCCCCTCTAAGGAATCTCTTTGGAAAATCGAGGCCTAGCGGGTACTCTCTCT
>Ga0208013_1000281_pt1 | contig 32613 bp, 54 predicted proteins | sample 16_taG_FD_184091 | JGI IMG/M metagenome (GOLD analysis project Ga0208013, IMG submission 184091) | Marine viral communities from the Subarctic Pacific Ocean - 16_ETSP_OMZ_AT15313 metaG (SPAdes) (version 2) | ecosystem: Environmental > Aquatic > Marine > Oceanic | place: Pacific Ocean | collected...
TCGGCATTAGGAAAATCCCTTCTTGCCTCATCATCAATAACACATCTAGCTATAAAGTGTCTTTCTGTTTCGCCTGGATTTGGTGTTGGCATTATTCACTTATTTCGGTTTCATCATTAACCTCTATATCATTAATCTCAACATCTGGTAAATCTATATCATCACCACTTGCTGGAATTAAATTAGCTGGTATATAATATTCATTTAGTATTTCATTTTCCTCATCATGGTCGTAACTCATTGCTGCTCTTTTTTCATTTGGTGTTAACCACCACGCCTTAGACATCTGGTCAACTATCTTGTCTGTTTCCTCTTGTAATTCTGGAATAACACTAAAGTCATATTCAATACAAATATTATCACCATACATTGGAGCTAACCACCTATTTAATTCATCTTGAATTTTAATAAGTTCTGGAATAACTGCATTTTGATACAATGCCTTTTTTGCCTCTTTCATATTATTATATGTTGAGGATTCTGTATTGTTTAATAATTGTACTGGCACATTATAGATATTACATAAATCTTTAATAGATGCGTTGTACTGTTCAATTAAACTCATATCACTAGCATTTAACCCAAAATTAACCCAAGATAATTTTTTTGGAGTTATAATAATATCACCAGCTTTTTTACTCCCTTGATGATCCCTTCTAAATTTATCTTTTAATTGTTGGGCTTGTACCTCATTTAAATCACCCTCATCACTCATTAAAATACCCCTAGCTGTCTGGTTTTGTAAGAATTTAACTCCGCTTTCTGTCGCCTCATTATTAGTAGTCATAGATCTTAAACCAGCTTTTAGGGGTGATTGACCATAGAGATGTGATCCAGTACCATCATAAAAAGGATTAAAATCTTTTATGTGGCACATTTGATTTGCTGGTATTTTATACGTTCCATTATATTCAATCGTATAAGATTCAACTGGTTTCATCATACCACCAGAATTTATTTCAATAATTTGACTAGGCATAACATATAGCTCAGTATATTTATTTATATTTTCACCTGTTTCTGGTCCTATTCCATATATATATCTATTACCTGTTAATTTACCAAATGCAATTAATTCACTTATCCATGAGGCATAAGATTGAGCTGGATTTGGTCTATCTAATAATCTATGTAATTCAGTATGCTCCAATTCAACCAAAGCGTGTTTCTTTAACATATTGGCTTTATACATTACATTAGGATCTGCAATACCACTTTGCATTGCCTTATATCTTTTATAGCTACTATCATTTACCTTTTCATAAATGTGAAATGGTATTGTGGTAGCTGCTTTCGTTATGATATTAACCAAAGAATAAATGGTTGCATTTTTTCTATATCCATCATTTATATAAGTTTGGTCATTTTCAGAGTTCCATATAATTGTATTACCTAGCCAATTATATACTGCTCTGTTGTATTGTTCGCTTGTATTTTGAGATTTACTGGTTATTATAGATCGTAACCTATCAAAGAATGATGCCATTAATATAAAATTTTATGTAAAAATACAAAATAATAAATTCTTATTTTATACCACAAAGAAATCATTACGATTCCGCCACCTACTATAAACACAATATCTGATTGCATCCAATAAATGGTCTTGCTGATTTGCTTTTGGTTTGTTAATAATTGTGCCATCTTTTAATTCATCATAAACATAACTTAGTTGTTCTTTTTCAATATTAATAGAATCCTCACTAACATATATATCAAATTCTTTAAGTAAACTGATCCCAGCATTTATACTGCCTTGACCTTTAATAGCCCCTTTTGCCCAAATAGACATTTGCCTTAATTCCTCTATACTCTTTGGCTCGGCACTATCACAATACATTAACATATCATCTAACTTTTGTGCTTTAATAAATTCAGCAATATCTCTATTAGTCATTCCTTTTTTGTAAATAAGCTCCTGAATGTATATATTATTATTATACCTACCAACTTTTACAATAGCTAAATTATCTTGACTAAAACCAAAATCACATCCTAGCACCTCATCATCTAATTGTGGAAAATCTTTAAGTGGAATATAATTCCAATTTTTAAATATTTGTTTTTCACTAAATACAGCTCTTAAACCCTCACCATATACACGCCAATAATCTGGATCTCTATCTTTTATCCTTTCAATCTCATCAATTAATTCTTTTGGTAAAAACTTATTATCTTTATAGGTTGACAAAAATAGATCTGATTCCTTACTATCTGCTAAATCATATAAATAATGTACTGGATCACTTGGATTAAAATCAATTAATATTTCTCCCCTTGTTCGCATTGCTAATTGCTGATAATCCTCAAAAAATAATTCATTGCCTTCATTAATCCATAGTATATCTCTGGACGAACCCCTAATCTTTTGAGCATCATCTGTGCTAAACATTTCTAAGGTATGTCCATTATATTCAAATGTATTATCTGATTTATTATGTACACCAACCCAATAGATGCCTAATTGTTTCGATATATGTAGAAAGTCCCTTAGAATTGATCTTTTAAGTGCTGGGAGGGTTTTTCTAACTATTGATATAGTTAATGCTTTTTTTTGAGTAGTCATTAAGTATAAACAATATTGCATTAAGGACCAGGATTTTCCAGATCTAGTACCGCCTTGAAATATTTTTAATCTCTTTTTAGATTCAATGGCTTGATAAAATTGTTTATTGCAATACTCAGTTATTTTTTGTCTTTGGCTGGTGTCCATTCAATTAGTTTGCTTTCAATAGAGCTATCATGTTGAATTTCTTGTCGTTCGATATACCCTCTCTTTTTTCCTTTTGTTTTTAATAAGAATATAGTTGCTGTTGTATTACCTTCTTGAATTTGTTTATGTAATTGACTTTCAGCAAAATCTAATGTAATATCCTCAATTGATTTAACCTCAGCTGCATATTTAGGATCTTTCTTTAACCAATTATAATGTGTTTGTCTATCAATGCCTACTTGTCGTACAGCTGTTGTTACAACACTTAAACTTTTTTCAAGAGCTTTGAGCATTAATCTTTTTTTATGTGTCGAAACTTGTCTAGTTGGCATACCACAAAATTACATAAAAAAAAGGGAGCTAAAAAACTCCCTTTAATTACCTAATACCATTAGAACTTAATCCTGGATTTTTATAGTAGGTTTTTATTTATAGTTTTATAGATTCGTTAATTGATTGTTCAACGCTTAATCCTAAACCTTGAAATAAAACAACATAAGCAAATTGCATTTCATCTCTTGTTGGTTTAACTGTTACTGCTTTTAAAGCTCTTAAAATAAATTCTTGATAGTTCATAATTTGTATGTTTTGTTATTAATTATACTCAAATATACAAATATTTTTTCAATTACAAAATATTTTTTAAGTTTTTTTTAATTTATTTCAATAATTTACCACATTCAGGACATTTATCCCCTTGATTAGTAACTTCTATTGCCTCATTAACCTCTATATTATTAGGTTTAAACTCTGGTAAACTTAAACCCCATTCATTTAATTCATATACATCCCATTCATTAGCTAGTAAATCCCAATCCCACTCACCAAAACTAGAATTATCTTTTATTATAAACTCTTGTTTTTGTTTTTCGGACCATCCTTTAACTATATCAACCCAAACTTTATTTAATCCAGCAGATTTACACGCCTTTAATCTCATGTTTCCACCTAAAATAACCATATCCTCATCAACTATTATTGGTCGAAATTCTAACATTTCTGGAAAATCTTTAATAGATTTTACTAATTTTTTAAACTTTGTATCTCTTATATATCTAGGATTGTTTTCGTTTTCTTTTATTTCTTTTATATCAACTATTTTTACCATTATCAGTTTTTTTATTATACAAATATAAATATAAGTCCCAAATTTTAGAACTCGCTATTGATTGATTCTTGTATTTTTTAGGTGATCTAATTAATCGGTTATCATCATAAATTTCAATATAACATTCCTTTTTGCCTTTAATTGGGACTATATATACTTTTATATTGTTTTCTAAACACCAGGATTGAGCTTGTAGATATATATTCATTCTGTACCAGATATTATGTCTTTTAAGTTAGGATCTAAATCTAACAAAGCTATTTTATGATTCTCCACAATCATCGCAAACCCTAAGAATAGATAATTTAAAGCATCTGCATAACGACTATCAATTGGTTCAGCTTGATGCATACTGGGATCACCAGCATGGCTTAAAATAGCTTGAATGTGCTTATTAAAAAACACCGCCCAAACTTCCATAGGTTTTATGCCTATACTTTCAGCTGTTGATTTAAAGTTATGTAATACATCAATACTTTTATTTGTGTATTCTGGTTGCTTAGCATCCATTATTTCCAGAGCTTTTTCTAGGATATATTTTTTAGTGGATTGAAATTCTTTTTGTGTCATAATTTATTTTTAAAATAATTCTATTTGAGATGTTGTTTTATAACTTGCATCATAATTAGTGTTTTTACCTTTTGGATATGGTTTAATCTGATAATTTAATTCTTTTAACCATTTTTTTCTTTGTTTTTTAGATCCAATAAAATAAATATATCTATGCTTTTGTGGTCTAACTCTAATTGCTAAATCTTGATAATTTATATTTTTATTCTCACCAACAGTTTTATTATGTTTATTTGGATTGTTAATATCAAACCTTTCAGTTCTTTTAGCCGATAAACCAGTATAAATAAAATTTGTTGCTTGGTATATATAACCATTATGATTTTGTGATGTATCAGCATAACTAACTAAAATTAAATTGTTAAGCATTTTAAGTGATTGAGAAACAAAATAACTTAATACATTTTTTTTTAAACCATCTTTAACACATAATCTGTTTAATTCATATACATATTTTGAATTTTTTTCGCCACAAATACCAACACATAATGGATTACTTGCTGGTTTACCCACAGTCAATATACCTTCCATAATATTATTATTGAATAAACCAAAAGAATAAGATATTGGTGGTATTCTTTTTGCATAATGTTTATATAGCACCCACTCTTTACACAATTCTTTTTTTATAGATTTAACTTTATAGGTTTCTTTAATCATTTAATATTCTATTAATTAGAGTTTTACTTCTTTTGCTAGGTTCTTTTGTAAGGAAAAAACCTCTTTTAGCATTTTCATAAATAACAGGGGTTTTAAATTGCTTATAAGTTAAATCAATTATTTCGTTTTTTTCAGTTTTCAAAAACCAATGAGTTGATTTTTCGTGTTTTATATGATATACTTTTAATTTTTCATTTGATAAATGATAATAGGTTTCACTTGCAACATAACAATGACCAGTATATTTATTTTTATTAATTATGTTTATATATTCTTTTTTTAATAAATCATCAGACAAATTTTTAATTATAGCATTTTTTAAATTTATATTCATATTATTATTTTTATTTAAAATGGTACATTATCTTTTATTATTTCAAACTTTTTATCACTTTCATTAATCCCTTTATAAATTCCGCCATTAGCAAAATCTGGAGCTATTTCAAATTCGCCTAGTTGTCCATTTTCCTTACGTTTTACCTTTTCAACATGAACTCTTACAACATCACTTTTATATTTAGTTTTTTGCCCTATACATCTATAAGCTATTAATCCATTATATGCTTTGTTAAAAAAATCAGCACTTCCAGAAATATCATATAAAGTAGGTTTTTTATATACACCTCCATCACTTTCAATTTTTCTAGGATGTGCCACTAAAAATAAATGAGTATTTGTCTGCTGACAAAATTGTGTTATTTGACTAAGTATTTTTCCAATATAACTGTGGTCCTTTTGTGCTGAATGATCTAACATATTATAGGGATCAATTACACATACGTTAATTCCCTTTTGAAATACTAGCTCCCTAAATGCTTGTAAAATACCTTTTAGAGTTAAATTTTCTAAATCTATTTTAATCCAATAAAAATGATCCTCAATAAAATCTTTAGTATTATTAAGATCATTATTATTACAATTTTTTTTATTTAATTTATTTGCCATTCTTTTAATATGTCCCTCGTAAGGAAAAGATTCTGGTGAAAACATGGCACATCTAAAATCATGTTTAGTAGCTAAGTTGCAAAGTATTTGATCTAATATATCGCTTTTACCACTATTTGGAATACCACTTACAACAGTCCATTCACCAAAAGACATTTTAAAATAATCATCGCTATTTGGTAATCCTATTGAATAATTAACAACTCCATTTTCATTAAAATTTAAAACATCTTGCCATATATTATCTAAATTAAGTACTCCTTCAAGAGGAAAATTTTTAGCATTTTTAATTATATTTCTAAGTGTTTCACCGCCTTTATTAATAAGTACATCATTGGCATCTTTAAACTCACCAAATTCAACATATTTACATTTATATTTTCCAAACCTTCTTGCTAGTTCATTTCTAAGCTGTAATCCAGGATCATCATTATCGGTGCATAATATTATTTCTTTTTTATCTTTAAAATATTCAAAACAATTATCTAAGTATTCTAATTTTTGAGATCCTTTACTAGCACCATTTGGAACACTACACACACTATATAAACCGCACTCATGTAAACTAAGAGCATCCATTTCACCCTCAACGATATAACAAGTTTTGGAATCTATTATATTATTAATGCCATAAAATATTAGTTCAGCTCCAGAAACTAATTTAAAATTCTTTTGACCATCTCTATATTTTACATTTACAATTTCATTATTTCTATAATAATTAAAATTTATACACCTTCTTTTTGCTTGAACTTGAGGCATATATTCAAGAGATTCGCCAATTTTCCAATGCATCAATGTAGGTTCTGAAATTCCCCTTTTACTAAACCATTTAATTACTCTATCGGCTAAATTAGTATTTACTTTTGGTGGTATAGTAAATTCAATTTTAGGTTTAAATTTTACATTACCACCCCACCCACAATGATGACAATTATATAAACCCTCATCAATATTAACCGATAAACAATAATCTTTTTTATTTCGCCTATTATGTGAACACTTAGGACATTTGGTTTTAACAGATCCATTTTGCCTCTTTAGAATAATACCTAGAGCTAGTAAGTCATTATAGTGATTCATAAATAAAAAATTTCTTTAAATATAAAAAAATATTTTCTATATTTTAAGTAAAAACATCAATTCTTTGTAATTTAATAGGTTTTCTTTTTCCATTACAAATGCTTTTACTCTAGTCATTCTTAGATTTTTTTCTTGAAATATTATATTATCAATCATAAAACCCTCAAAAGTGTAATTAGGATAGGTACAAGTAAAAAGAGCAAATATTTTACAATCACTTTTTGCATATTGTGGTATCATAAATGGATTATTTTTTTTTCTATTAACTTTAATATCTACACTATACCCAAACCAAGTAGCATCATAATAATCGGTTTTTAATTCTTTTGAAGTATTATGTATTTTAAAATCTGGATATAAATTATTTTCCCTAGCAAAAATAAATTCGCCACCAAATCCAACTATATTTAAATTAAGATCTGATTTTTTATTAACTGTTTTATGACCATCCCAGCCAGTTTTAATTTTATTGTATTGCCTTTGCATGGCACATAACTCAACTATCTTTTGTTCGTTTTTATCTAGTTTATAAATTTTACCTATTTCCATTTATAAAATCTTTAAGCTGTTGAATTTCTAATTTATCTAAAAATTGACTTAAATTAAATTCATTAAGTTTATTGGTTTTTGTTATTGCACCTAATTTTTTAGAACCATCAGGATCTAAATAAATCACATATTCTTTAATCCCTTTTATTTTCCAATAACATTTAGGTTTATTTTGTTTCTTATATAATTCCATAAATCTATGTATATACAATATTCCATTTTTATCTTGGTTTCTTAATTTTAATAAACTCAAAAAATGTTCACTCCAAAAATCATCATTTCTAATAAATTTTACAGCTAGGTAAATATCCTTTAAATTATATTCATCAACAGTAACACATTTGTCCAGACATTTTTTCCAATTTAAAATTTGAGTATCAGTTTTTGGTTGGTATCTTAAATCAAATAATTTTATAAAATGCTCAAATGATTTTTCAATATTGGCATTTTGGTTAATATTACTTTTATTATATATACTAGTATTAGTATATATATTATTAATATTACTTTGTGGTCCATTTTGCGGTTTCGGTTTTTGCGGTTTCGGTTTTTGGGGTTTCGGTTTTGCTTTTAGTATATAGTTATACCCTTTAAATTTACCTTTTTCTGTTACCCTTTTTCTTACTATATATCCATTATCAATTAATTCATTTATTTTCCTTCCAATAGCACCTTTTGATTCTTTAAAATGACCGCAGATAAATTGTATTGTAATTTCTTGCTCGGATTTATGTGAAAATAAATAAGCATATAATCCAGTAGCACCAATTGAAATACCTTTATGCCTAAGTATATAGCTAGGGATAATTGTAAAATTATCAAACTTTTTAGGTTTGTAAATTCTATTGTATTTCATAAATATATCTAATATCGAAAATTATTCCTTGTCAACCAAACCTTTTACTTGGTCGCAAAATTCTCGTAATTCCTTATAAGTATCAAAAAATTGATTATAAGTTATGGTCTGGTCCTCATATAAAAACCAAAGAAAATCCATTAATAGATCAAACTCTGGTTCATTTGCCTCACCTACATATTTATAATCATACTTAAAATTATCACTAGAGTTTTGTGTCCATCTAACTTTTTGGGTGATCTCATGGAAATATATTTTTTTTACTCGGCTCATAATTCGTTTTTGAAGTATTTATCTATTGTTTCTATACATTCATCTAAATTATTATGCCAAACAGCCACCCAATTCGCATTTTCAAGCTCTCTAAGCCACTTTTTTTGATACTCAGTAGGTTTGTTATACCCAGCTTTTAATTCGATGGCTAAACCCCCTTTATTTAAGTTTGGTGTAAAAATCATCAAATCTGGGATTCCTGGTTTAGTGCCTAAGTATTTCATTTTATATTGTTCAAATGGTGTTCTTTTACCCTCATTTGCTACATGAGTAAATAGTGCTTTTGGATATTTATAACCTAAATATCTCATTACTTGATTTTGCAACACATCCTCTTTTCCTAAATATTTAGCATAAGGATTTCTTTTCATAAAGTTTTTTTACAAAATTAAAAAAAACTTAATCAGTATCCGCCATGATGTAAATAATTCGTTTCATTTCCTTGCAATCCTTATATAATTTTCTATTTTTTTTTTCTAAATCTTTTACAGATTTTTTAAGTAAATCATTTTCGATTAATAAAATATTATAATTATTAACAAGATTATCAAGGTCCATTCTATCTTTAGTAATCCCTAGTAATTTATCGGTTTTAATTTGCAACTCATTATATTTGTTTTTAAAATATATATTGCTTTTTAACATAAAAGGCAAACCCCTTAATGCATTAATAACAGTGGCATGAGTTCTATTAACTGTAGATGAAATTTTTGCCAATGAATTTTCAGTATATTTTTGGCATAACTCATAATAACAAGCTCTGGCAAATACATATTTAAAAACCCTAGATTTTTTATTTATATCCAGATTAAAATGTTGCTCAACTAATTTTTTAAATTTTAACATAATTATAATAAATAAGAGCCATCATCAGCAAACTTATACCAATGATAACCAGGTGGTTGTTTTGTTTCTAAATAACTTTGCCAATTTGAAAATGCTTGTTGCCATGCACTTCGACCAAATTCTATTGTGTCCTCATCTAATGAATATACCTCAACAGTATGAGGATAGGATGTTGTTACCGCTATAAATTTAAAATTATCAATACCTAGCATATCCATATAAAATGCAGCTTGTAAGTGGTAACCCCATTTATAAATATCTCTTTTAAAACCTTCAGGTGAATTATCTTGACAAGTTTTAACATCACTTATAAAATTGGATATTCTATTAATACAATCAGGTCGAACCCTAACATCAACCCCCTCATGTTTTAAATAATGCGAAAGTTCAATTTCACCCTTGCAATATTTTTGTGCCAATTCATTGTCTCTAAAAGATTTTAATATTTCTTTAATTATATTATGAGTATCGGATTCTAAAATAATTTTATTATCTGCCAATTCAATTTGCTTTTGGTATTCATCCTTACCTGCTTTAGTTCTTTTATCTATTTTTTCAATGATATGGTATATATCATAAAAATCATCAGGTTCTAAAAGAGCTTGATGTACCGCAGTGCCTAATTTCATTGCTGGTGATTCTTTAAATTTTCTATTTAAATAGTGATATACTGATTTTTTATATATCTCTTTTAATCCACTAGCACTTATTGAATTGTGAGAGTGGTAATGGTCGTTACTGTCTTTTTTTACTATCATCTTTTATTATTTGTTTTGCTCTAATTTCTTTACTTATTTTACTTAATATTTTTACTTGCTCATATTTGTTTTTCACATTAATTGGAAATCGACACCAACCATGAGAAATTTCATTTTTTTTATCAGATCCAAAAATATCTTTTAGTAATTGTCCAAATAATCTTAAGGAATCTCTACAATGTTTCATATTGCTGTTTTTTATTAATTTTTATTAATATTTATTAAGTTGCCTTCAATTCTTTTTAATATTTCATCACCATGATAATAATCAGAATCATTTTTTAATCGAAATATAACCCTAAGATTAAAATCATTATTAACATCTAAAGTTTGCTCAGAGGTTTTGGGGTTTGTTAAATTAATTACTTCAATATCGTATTTATTTTTTTCTAATTTTCCATTATTACCACAAAACGTAATTTGATCTCTATCAATTAAATCTTTTAATAAAAAATTAATATCAAATACAGTTAATTTTTCTTTTTTTTTCCTATAAGAGTTTAAAAGTTTCATGTATTTTTTTTGCATATTACTATAAGTATTTTTCATAAATTATAAATTTTCTTTTAAATTAAAAATAATTTTTAAATAAAACAAATTAAATACAAAAAAAAAGGCACGAAATTAATCATGCCTTCTTATTTCCCTTAGTTTGCTTTATAATTAAAAGGGTAAACCATCGCCTGTATCATTACAAGGTGGTACTGGTGTTTCTGTATTAACATAAGGATCACTTAATTTTAAAGACAAAAAAGATCCTTTGTTGCCTTGTTTAACCCATCCAGCAATTTGTTGTTCAGTGCCATCTTGTAGCACTATTGAACCCCTATAATCTGGCTGATTGTTTTCTGGTGTTTTATTTTCATTTTTAAAAATACTACCATTGCCATTTTGATGTTTAAATTGTTCCATAATTATTATTTTAAATTAAATTGATTATTGATTTTTTCTCTATATTCTTTATTTATTTTATGCGTTTCAATAACTCTTAACGCTTGTTTTTGAGTTCCTTTTAATGTTGCAATTAATTCATTTTCTTTTAGCCATTGTCGATTATCTACTTTTTTAGATTCAACCTTTTTATTACTAGCTAAATTACCATCATCATCATCAGCCATAAGACCTAATAATGATACTAATGTATATCGCCTAAAATAAGTAATACAGCTACCTAATTTTTGTGGATCATTAATTTCTGGTAATGGTAAACTAGATGGCTTAGTACATTCATCTGATTCAATGTCTGTAATAATACTATGCACTTCACCTTTTATTATAGGTTGAGCCAATAATAAATTGTACTTTTTCAAAAGTGGATTCAAATTATTAATTAGTGAATTGATGTCGAAATAACTGCTTTTAAAAAAAGGATTTTTAGCATCCTTTGAGATTGCTCCAATCTCTTGCTGTAAAGCGAACAGCTTTTGATTTATTGATTTCATAAATTTTAAGGTTTTAAATTAAACGATTTAAATCGAATCCATAGTCAGTTAATTTTTTGATTTCTGCAACAGTAAAGCGACCTGGATTCTCGATTCTATTCTTTAATGTTGGCATAGTACAACTTAATATCTTACAAATGTTGTATCTCTTTAATTTTAATCTTTTTAATTCCCTTCTAAAGTGAATTTCAAAATTTTCATTATATACCATAATTTTATTATTAGCTTACAAAAATACAAAAAAAATCTTTAAATAAAAAAATTATTTTAAAAAAGAAACCCCCAAAGTTGGGAACTAAGGGGATTTCTCAAGCAAACAAGGAAAAGAAAAAGGTTAAGAAAATCGCCTTTTTATTGTTGAACTAATATCATCGTTTTGGTTAGGTAAATGCATAATTACTTCATAGGTATTTTTTTTCAAATTATAAGTCATGGAATCTAAATAACAACTAACTGGATCTCTTAAAATACTAGATCCGAAATCAACCCAAATCTTATTATGTAAACCAATTGGATCGGTATCATTATTATATAAAGTACCCTCATATCTAATTAAATAATCTCTATAATCATTCATAACTTGAATTGATGTAATTTCACTAATTGATTTTAAAAAATTTACAGCATCCCTAGATCTATAATAAGATCCTGTAATATTTCCACTAAACCAATTATCTAAATCAGCATTTAAATTTTCACTCTTCGACACCCCACTTAATACTAGTGCATCGGATCTTTCACGAATAAAATTATAATTATTAAAATCAGGATAATAGGATGAACCATCTGGATTAACAAATGTTAACAAAATATTATCATAATAAATAGCATCTAGTCCTGATGAAACTGATGTATATGGTTCTGTTAAATATATTTCAAAATCAGCAGCACCCCATGAGCTAGGGATTGAATCTATTGAAAATGTAGTTTGTTGCCAAATGTTTTTTTCATCATTATTTATATCAATCTCATTATACACTTCAGCTCCAACCCATCCAGATGTGCTATTATTCCAATATTGAACACCTGTTGCTCCAGGACCAGTTTCAACGATTTTTACTTTACACTTATATTTAAAACTTGCAGTTGTACTTTCAGATTCTAAAAAAGCGTTTAATTCTAATTTATATTTTAATAATTGAGTTTGTGGCAAATCGGTTACTTGTTTTAATGTGTCCCTTAAACTTGTAGAGGTTTGAACTTGACTGTTTTTCCATGATTTATTTCCTTGTAGAACTTCAGAGGTTGATATTTCACCAGCAGATTCATCGGTTGTACTAGTTGTATAGGCGGTCCATGCAGTTGTCCCAAATTCAAATCCTGGATTAATATTCAAGAGAGGTTTACTTTGTCCTAAATCAGTTTCTATGCTATGTAATTTTAATGGTCTTAGATATTCTCTAGTCAAATCAGCATCTAATGGTAATAAATTAGTTGGGATTTTTTGTAAAACATCCACTGTTGATGTTGATTGATAAACCCCTAAATAATTATAGATAATATATTTAATAGATTCTGTTCCATTTGCTACTAAGGATGCGGTTTCACTTGCTCTAATACCTGTTGGCACAGATCCACCACTTGCGGTTGTATAACTAGAGTTTTTAACCGATTGCTCTGAATAACTTGAATTATTTATTATATACCAACGCCCATACGATTGGAAAATTCTTGCATTTGTATATTTTAAAATAGTTTCTAATACTTTTTTTGAGGTTCTTAAATCCCAACCATCTTTAAAATATGCCCTTTGACTTACAGAAATTTGGTCATATAATGTATATGTACTTGCTGAAGGTGAGCTTTGTAATATATCATTTGAAATATAAATATCTAAATCTAAATCTAAATCATCTAAAATAGTATATATATAATATAATAATGTCTTAGCGGTATAAGATGTGCCAGTTGGCATATCATACCCTCCTAATAATCCTAAACCATCATAGGCGGTTAATGATATAGGATATGGTTTAGCTTGTAATGCTTCTTTAAATTGATCGACAACCAACCAACCAATCCAAAATAACTGATAATTACTAGATGAATCTTTATAATATATTTTTACTTGATATTCCCTTTCATCCGCCTCATAAAAATTATCATAAGCACTTGAATCAGTATCAAATAAATTAATGGTACAAGTTGATCCTTTTATTGGTGAATATATATTGTCGTTTGAATCCCAAGTAATAACTACTGGTTCTTCAGCTCCTGTTAATGCTAAAACACTTCCAGAATAGCCATCTTTTAAGATTTCAACTTTTTTCCCCTTTAAATTTTCATCAGAAAATTCTAATCTATATTTTACGCCATAAGCCATTATAAAATCCTGTTTCTATTTGTGTTTGCTCTTTCTAATGCTACTACTAAATCCTGACCTTTTAGTGTAAATGAGCCACCAACTTGCACCCTTTGTGATGATCTATTTCCTATCATTGATTTTAATTTATCAAGTGGAGCAATAACCTCAGGATTACTTCTTGCTCCTGGATATTCACCCATTAACCCTAATGTTGGGGTGCTGACAATACCACCATCTGCAAACTTTTGAGGTTTTTTAATTTTTGAAAATGCTGATTTAACTGCTACCGCAGCTCCTGCTAAAAATGCTGGTAAAACAAATGCAGCTAATGGTCCAAATGACTTTGCTGATTCACCAGCCGCTACCATACCAGAAGCCATTGTTTGTGCAAGTGATGCACCAATTGATGTCATTGCAGATGTTATTAAAGTGCCAACAAATGTTCCCATTGCAGTTTCGCCCATGCCTAATGATTGTGCTATTGAAACTCCCATAGATGAAAAAGCACCCTTAACCGATTCACCCATTTCCAAACCCATTTGCTTAAACTGCTCCATTTTAGCTTTACGTTTATCTAAATCCTGTTGCATTATATTAGCAGAATTAGTTAGTTCGGTTTGTAATAATATATTTCCTTCTTTTGCACCCATTGCTAATTGAGTTACTGGATCTAACCCTACACTTGCAACACCTATCCCACCGATCTTTTTTGGTTCTTTTTTATCATCACCACCAGCGGCTCCTCCGAAAACATCACCTCCTAAAAGTCCAGTTACCTTTCCTTTTACTTTTTTAGCTACATTTTTCATTGCTTTTGTAACACCTTCAAAAGTTTGATGTTCTAGCTCACCATTGATTACAGTTGCCATTCCTTTATTAAAAGCATCGGCAATATCCTCACCAGCTTTTTCTGATATGGCTTGTGTATTTTCCCATCCTTTGCTTAGGACATCGCCAATACTTTCATCATTTGCAAACGCCTTTATAGCTTTCCAAATAGTATCAAATGCATTAATTAATTGGTCAACACCAGCTTTCATTCTTATAAATGCCGCTGTAAATGCAAACTCTAATGCCGAAATAACACCTCTAAAAAGCTCAGAGCCATTATATAAATCAACAAAACCATTATAAAATTTTACTAATATTTTTCCTATTGTATCCCATTGTGTATAAATTGCAGTACCAATTCCAGCAATAGCCAATACAACTAAGCCGATTGGTGATAATAATGCACCAATGGCTGTTAATAATGTGCCAAATAAACCAATAATTGTAGGCAATGCAATAACTAAAACTCCAATTGCTGAAATAAATTTTTGCATACCAGGATCTAGCTTATTAAATGATTTGAATAATCTAGTTATTAATCCAGTAAGATCTTGAATTAATGGTAATAATGTAGTTAATAAAATAGCACCCATTTCAGCAAAAGATTCTTTGGCTGTATTTAGAGCTTTTTTTAATCTAAAACTAGCACTCTCGGCAGTTTTATCAAATGCCTTTTGTGTATCCCCTTGAACATCATTCATTTTGCCAAAAATCTCTCTAGTTGAATCAATACCTTTTCCTAGTAAATCCATTACACCCATTAAAGCTCTAGCGTTACCAAATACCTTTGCCTGAGCATCCGCATTTTGTCCAAATTCTTCTTTTAATAATTCTAATGTAGATAATAAACCATCCTCTTTAATTTTTTGTTTTAATGATTGTGAGGATAAACCCATTTTAGCTAGTTCATCAGACGCTTCTTTTGATGGCTTATTAATAGACATCAATATATTTTTTAATTGCATTGATGCAGTTGCCGCTTTTGTACCAGTTCTGGACATTGCCGCCATAGTTGCACCAACTTCATTAAATGTAACGCCCATATTAGAGGCAATAGGAATTACTTGACCAATAGAACCAGCTAATTCTTCACTTGACATTTTTCCCTCACGAACTGAAGCAACTAAAACATCTGTTGCATCACTAGCACTTAAACTATCTGAGCCATAAGCGTTCATCGCTGAGGTTGCCGCATCGGCTACTTGAGTAACATCACCTAAACCTGATGCACTTGCTTTTAAAGATGCATTTAAAACATCCATTGCCTCTGCTCCTTTTAAACCAGCGGATGTAATAAAGAATAAAGCATCTGCGGCATCTGTACTGCTTTGCCCTGTTTCAATAGCCATTTGTCTGGCTTGTTTTCCCATTTTATCAACCTCATCCCCTGCAATTCCTACCAAAGATTTTATCTTAGTCATTGACTTATCAAAGTCAGCACCCATTTTAATAGCCGCGCCACCAGCAATCGCTAATGGTAATGCAAATCTTTGCATACTTGCACCAATACTACTTATTTTTGATCCAAATTGTTTAAGTTTCCCTGATGCACTCTTTAAACCAGCGTTTAATCCGCTAGAGTTAACTTGCAGATCTATTCTTAATTTTGCCATGTTTTAATTTTATTCAAAAATACGAAAAAAAAAAGCCATCATTTTGATGACTTTAAATTGTTTACCTTTTTTAAAAATGCCTCATATTCCTTTCTAGTTGATTTTGGTTTACCACGTTCTAAATACACATCTTGAGGCAAAGGAAATAACTTATCTGGTGTAATCATCTGCGCTCTTTTATCGCAATTAACATTAAAAATTATAGAGGATAAATATCTAAACTGCTCCCACTCTAAATTTAATCTAATAGTATGTGCTTCGCCTAATAATTGATTTTCCTTCCAAGTATTTTTCCAAAAATTATCAGGATTTATGCCAACTTGACCTATAAAATAATCAATAACAGTGTCCCAAGTCAGTCGGCTTTGGACTTTCCCACTTTTGTTGTTTTAGTAACCTTTCTATTGATACCCATATTAAGATCATTTCCTAGTATCCTAGATTCCAACATTGAACTTACAACATCATTCAATTTTTCAGAATCAAAATCCTCAAGCCAAATTCCAACTTTAAATTCATTATAATCAATTTCATTACCCTCTTCTTGATCGTATGCTAATAATCCTGAATATATTAATGCTATTATTCCTTTTATGGACATTCCACCAGAAAAAACATCACCAATTTTATCAAGTGGTAAATTTAATTGTTCTGTAAAATTAGACCAGAAATTCATAGAAAAATGCATTGTTCGCATTTTACCACCTATTTTTAAGGTATAGTAACCTCGCCTCTTGTTTGCCATAATATATAAATTAAAGACACCTAGCTCCTTAATCTAGGTGTCTGTTTTAAAAGTTCTATTTATTAGTTTGTAGCTTTTGCAATTGCTCCTGTAATAGAAATCGAACCAGAGTAAGTTACTGGTGATTCCATTTCAGCACTCATTTCAACACTAGAAAAATATCCTTCACCAGAATAAACCGCATCGCCAGTAGCTGCGGTACCAAAAGAGAAATCAACTTTTTGTCTAGCTAGTAAATAGTCCGCCATTTCAATAGCATTAGCTGCATCATCATAAGCCACTAACCCTTCAAAACTTATTTCACCTGATCTAACTCCAGCGATCACCTCTTGGTAACCAGCACTATCTTTTGTTGTTGCCTCTGGTAAATCATTTGATAATGATAACGTACATGATGTAGTATGACCTACTGTTGCTAAAGTACCACCATCTGTGATAACTTTCAATAATAAATTAGTTCCATTGAACACTCCGACTGTTGCCATTTATTTAAATTTTATTAGTTAATAATTTTATTCAAATATACAAAATAATATTTTATGCAACTTCCCAATTTGAGATAGCAGTTTCCCATTCATCAAAGTCAGTGTTCCAAACCTCACCAGTCCTTTCATCAACTAAAATTAAGCTAGTTAAATTAATTGTTAAATTATAATTAGTGATTGCCTCAACACTTGCTTCTTCATCAACGCTTTGAATATATCCAGTTCCATACAATACTAAACCATCACCATAACCCTCAATATCTTGACTAAAATAAAATGTTGCCGAAGTTCTAAGCAAAACCATTTCAGCAAGTTCCGAAAAGTTTATAGTATCAGAGTAATCCGTTAAGCCAGAAACTTCAATAGTTCCACTTCTAACACCTGCTAAAACCTCACGCCATCCATTAGAATCTTTTGAACTACTATCTGGCAGATCACAATTTAAATTTATAGTAGCATTATTAGAATGACCAATAGGATCGTTATCTTTATAAATTAAAAAACTTGATCCATTAATTGTAGCCATAATCTAATAATTATTCATTACTATTTTCATCACTAATTTCAGAACTATTTTCATCACTTATTTCAGAATACTCACCAGAAGTTAAATCTACTGAGATTTTTCCATACTTTTGTTCAAGATCTTTTTTTATAGTTGCCTGTTTTTCACTTAAATCTTTTGATTCATTAATTGATCCATCTAATACTTTTTCAGCATTAATTTTTTGTAGGTAAAATAAACCAATTTTATTTAACAGTTGATTAATTTGATTTTGATTTTCTTGTAATGATTCTAATTCTTTGTCATCAATTTTGTTTGCCATAATTATTAATTTAAATTTATTTTACAAATGTAATTAATTTTTTAAATTTTCAACTCCAATCTGGATATAAAGTTTCATCCACAGGGTTTTTCTTTAATTCTATTTGATTATCTAAATTTTGTTTCATGGCATCTACATCTAATCCTGCTTCTAGCCATCCTTCAACATCAGATTTTTTTAGGTCAGCGTATTCAATAAAGGGGTCGCCCTCTTTATATTGTACTCCTAATGTTCCTATTGAACCTACTTGAATAGGTGGCTCAGAATCATCTTGAGCATTATAAGACCAATGAACAGTATATATGACATTGTCTTTGTCATCTTGTTTTATTTTAGCGTTTAATGCGTTAATTCGCCAACTGTATGTATTTGCCATAATTATTTATTTATTTGTGTTTTTAAAGTTTCTATTTCTGCTTTTAGTTCTTGTATTGATTTTACTAATAATGGAACGATTTTAGAATAATCAACTCCTTGCATTTTTTCAGCATCTTTTTCTCCATTAACTGCTTGAGGTAAAACTTCTGCAAGTTCATGAGCAAGAACACCATAACTTCTGTTTTCATCTACCTTCCATTTAAAGTTATAAACTTTAATATTAGAAACTTTGTCAAGTCCATCAAAATCTTTCAAATCTTCTTTTAATCTATAATCTGAAGAAGTGTTAAAAGCAGTTGCAGAACCAGAGGTTGTAATAGAGCCAACTGTACTATTAGGATTTGCAAATTCTTGGTGGTATTCTAAACTTGTGCTTGAAGTACTTGATTTTAAATCTACAGTATTAGGATTGCTTTCAAATTGTTTTCCTTTACTTCCTGTACTATAAGAACCTGAACATATAAAAATATGTCCTGTTGCACCATCTATTTTCATTAACTCTACTTCTCCACCATTATTATTTGTATAATTTCTCCAAATAAATCCTTGACTTTGTCCTCTTGCATCAAAATAAACATTCCAAGGCGTAGTATTTTTCATCCAAATATCATATCCATAAGCAGCAGAATAATGCCTACCACTAATTACAGGAACAACACCTGAGCCACTTGCTGTACAAAGAATTAATTGTGCTGCACCTGCTGCTAAACCTGCATCATAAATCTCGCCAACTACACCACTACCCATATTGCCAATTTTAAGTTGGTTAGTTACTGTTGGTGCAAAAGTTGAAGTTCCAATTCCTACGTTTCCTCCATTTAAATATGAATCACCATTAGAATTAATATTAACTTTAGTTACATTACTATCTTTTAAAAATAAAAACCCTTCATCAGTACCGCCCCAACTTAAACCACCATATTGATTTCCTGCGCCAGCATAACCATAGATTACATTTCTTACATAAGTAGCACCATTTACATCTAATTTAGCATCAGGTGAAGCTGTTCCGATTCCTACGTTTGCACCATTATTAAAATAATTATGTACACCAGCGTCAGCAGAAATTTTAACGTATTGAGTTCCATCTCTATACATATTTAAGGTCGCTTCGCCACCTGTTCCTCCTGAATCAAATTCAAATACAGCGTCACCTGTTTCAGCTAACATTTGTAAATAATCTCCTCCAGCTGTTGTATTTTTTATTGTTTGTAAATAACCAGAACTCGCTCCCTCAATATGTAATTTAGTAGAGGGCGATGTTGTTCCAATTCCTACGTTTCCAGAACCATCAATAACCAATCTATATGAACTATTTGCAACATCATAAATGCCAAATCCATTATTACCTAATCCCGAAGAATCTGTTTGTAATACAAAATTAGCTGTTGAGCCGCTACCATTATCATTTTGTAATCTAATTGCTGAGTTTGTACCGCTAGTTGATATATGTAAATGACTTTGAGGCGAATCAGTTCCAATTCCTACATTTCCAGATTTATCAATTATTAATTTAGTATCAGCAGTTGCTCCACCTGCTTGTGTTTGGAATCTAAAATAATTTCCAGTTGTATTAGCGGCTCCTCCAGTTATTTTAAAAGTAACACCGTCTGTTGTGTCACTAGCAAATTCCCATGTGTCTCCTAAATAAGTTCTTGTAGAATAATAACTAGCATTGGCTCTAGCAATTACAGAACCTGATACATCTACATTACCACCAGCTGTAACTCCACCTGCAAAAGTTGCGTTTAATCCTGAATCTAGCGTTAAAGAAGCAGAACCATCATTGGTTGCAAATGTCATAGCATTTGAACTATGTAAATATTTTATTTGACCTAAATTATTAGCACCAGAATCTCCAAAATAAATACCTCCATCTGAAGATGTACCTGAGAATATTGTTATTCCTGTGTGTGCAGAACCTTCAATAACTAAATTATCAAAATTAGTATTAGCGGTTAATGAGGATGTACCTGTCCTAACATTTCCTGCAAAAGTTGCAGAGCCACCATTTAATGCTCCTTGTATATGAGCGTCTTTAAATGATAATGCTGAACTACCTAAATCTACGCCATTGTCATCATAAGGTAGCCATGCAGTTGTATCACCAGTACCTAAAAGAACTGTATTAGAACCCTTACCAGTAACACCCGCACCTATCACAATTTCGTTTTCAACATCAACAGCACTATTTGCTGCTGCTCTACCTATATAAATATTATCGTCACCAGTTGTTAAAGTATACGTTCCCATGCCCATTCCAACAACAGTATTACCATCACCGCTTGTTATTTGACCTAATGCTTTATTTCCTATAGCAATATTGTAATCTCCATCAGTACTACCGTCAACACCTCCCATTGCTTGATTTCCAATAGCAATATTAAAAAGCCCTTCTACATACTTTCCTGCTTGTTGTCCTATTCCAATACAATAAGAATCGGCTCTTTCCATTGTTTCCCTTCCAATTCCAATAATAGAATGAGCATCTGTAACATCTTTTAAAGCGTCTTTTCCGATAGCAATAAGATACTGACCAGAAGTCCAATCCTCTAAAGCATTTTCGCCTATTGCAACACTATCTCCTAAAAGAGTAAAATTCTTTGATGTAATAGTTATTTTACTTGCATTTAAAGTCCCTGTTACTGTTAAGTCATTACCTATTGTAACATCATTAGGAAGTCCAATTTGTAACTGCTGACTACCTGCTGTTGTTTCAATTTCATTTGTAGTCCCTACTACTGCAAATGTCTGTGAATCTAAATCTACAGAACCTGTGCCACTTGTTCCGCTAAAATCTAAATCCTGAGCAGTAACATTAGTATCAACATAATCTTTCACGGCTGCCGAAGTTGGAACTGATGTATCATTGTCATTACTTGCAATTCCTTGAGCTTCAGTTACAAACTTACCAATAGTAGCACCTGCTGTTGTGCTTGTTAAACTACCAAACTCTAGCTCTGCACCAACAGTTAAGTCAGAAGCAAACGTAGCTGCGCCGCTTCCTGTTATGGTTAATCTTGCAGTATCATTAGTGCCTAAAACTAAACTTGCATTAGTTAATGTACCTATTCCTAGCGCTGAGGTTGTAGCAGATTGATTATTATAAATAAAACCACCATCACCAGCCGTTATTCCAAATTTGCTTTCACCTTGAGTTATAGATATTTTTGCTGCACCACCATTTAAAAGAATACCACCAACTGTTGTGTCTCCAGCTGTTGTGGGGTCGCCTACAGTTACTTCAACTAAATTAGCAGGGTCACTAGTATTAATAACTTTTAATACACCACCAACAGTTAAGTCAGCAGCAAAGGTCGCATTTTGGCTCGTGTCTATGGTAAGAGCATTTGTGGAGTTAGTTCCAAATTGTAACTCTCCTGCTTTACTTGTTATTCCTAAATTGCTACTGCTTAAACTTATTATTGCTTTTTGTGTTGCTCCGCTATCTATCCACACAATATCTCCTAATGCTGATGCTCCTGCACTATCACTATCAGAAAGTGTAATTGTTGGAATAGCATCATGTACTTTTAAATCCTTAGTGAATAAAAATTGAGTTGCTTGTTCTGTAACACCTGCTGTTGTTATAACACCTGTAACATCTAAATCATTAGTAACTGTTAAATCGTTTCCAATGGTTACGTCATTTGGCAACCCTATTGTTAATGTCTGACTACTTGCTGAAGTTTCTATTTCGTTTGAAGTTCCTATAATAGCAAAAGTTTGACTATCTAAATCAACACTACCTGTGCCTGTTGTCCCGCTGAAGTCAACGTCTTGTGCTGTTGTAATCGAATCTACATAGGCGGTGGTTGCAATTTTAGTTGAATTATCACCTGCGGATTGCGTAACACCAGTTGTTGCGGTGTTTATTGTACCGTTTAAATCACCACTAAATGTAACTGCCTCAACTGTTGCTGTGGATTTTATATTACCAGAAACATGAAGTGCCTCTGTTGGTGAAATACCAATACCTAATCTATTATTAGTGCCTACATATAAACCAGTATTATTACCTAAACCATCAGATAATTGCTTTTCAAAAGCTGTTAAATTAGAATTATCACCAACTTTTATAATAGCTCCGTAAGTGTTTTTTATTTTTAAACCAGTATAAGTAGTCCCCATAAATTATATTTTATACAAAAATAAGCAATTCTAATTACCTTTGTTTACCTTGACCACGAGATTTTTTCTTATAAGCATTTTGTCCTCTTGATGCATTTTTAGAATGAACTCCTGGTCTTTTCTTTTTTGGCTTATATCTATATCTATCTATTATTTTTTTAGCCATTATTTTTTAAAAAAACTTGTTGCTTTTTCTGTTGTTCGCCCTCCAAAATATGCTAGGACAACCGCCATCATAACTTTCTCAAATGTATCATTCCAAGTTTCATTAATATGAAATGGTATAGATTCTATACTATCTAAAATACCAGCAAATGAAAATACTACTATACACCAAATTAACACCATTGGTCTTACATTTTTTGACAACCAACCAGAATTTGGTCCATTATCAGATTCCCATCTTGAAGTAATGGCTTGTATTTCTTTATTTTGTTGATCGTAGATCATCTGCTGTAATTTAATTTTATCCTCATTTGATATTTTTGACTTACCAATTTCAGATAATGCCTCTTGCGGTGAGCTCACACCACTTAAAACTTTTCCTAATGTTGGATTTATCATTGAAGCTGCTCCAAATAATAATTTTCCAACTGTTGTTTCTTTGAATTTCTTTTTATTACTCATAATTATAAAATCTAAAATGTAAACCAAATAAAATTAAATATATATTTAGTTCACTAAAATTGTTTTTTTCATCAATAGGATAAAATGAAAATCCTAATAATGGTCCAGTTGATAAAATTTCCATAACGCCAAATTGAAAATTTTGCATAATTTAATTTTTATTTTTCATTAGTATATCTGAGCTAGGTCTGGTTGTAATGTCTGGCGCATTCTTAACACTAGCTGAATTATTAGAATTGTTATTTGAATTATTACTAGACGAAGTGCCTCTATTATCTGGGTATCGCCATTGATAATTATAATTTCTATAATTATAATAAGGATAATTATATGGATAATAGCTACTATAAACAGGATAAAACGATCTGTAATAATCTGGTCTTATTTTATCTATTGCAACTAAAATAGTGTCCCCTTCGAGAGTTACTGCAACAACATGAGAAGCTACTGGGCGTTTAACATAAGATGAACAGCTAATTAAAAACAGTAATAATGTTAGTATAAGTAGAGGGTATATAAAATAAACCAACATAACATAGCCATCTCTTTTTTTCATTATATCCATTATTTATATACTTTGTTCTCTAAATTATCTAACCTTCTATCATGTTGCTTTTCAATAGATTCTAATTTGTTTTCTAAAAATTTCATTTGTTGATCTATTTTAGAATGATCCTCATGTGGAGGAAGTTTTTTTGCTTCCTCTATTTCTGCTTGTAGCGTTGTATAAGTAAATATTAATGATGCAATTCCGCCAATTAATATTATTAATGTTTTTAAATCTAAATTCAAATCTGGTTTACCATCATTATCAATGTCAATTCCAACTTTTTTATTTTCAATACTCATTTTAACTGTTTGTTATGTCTATATACTTTGTTTTTCCGTCATCCCTTACTGCTTTCAATATTTTGTTTCTATTTTTATCCTCGCTTACATAACTTATATGGACCCAATCGGGGTTGGATTCTGAACCAAATTCGTAAATCATTTGGTCATAATTTAAATTTTCTTTTATCCATTCAAACATTTCTTTATTAGTTTTGTGTCCATATATATCATCAATGTCTATTGCACTAGAACCACCCTTGCAACAGTGCTGAGATTTTGAACTGCCTCCAATTGCTTCATTTAAAGCAACACTTCTATAAAAGCTATTTATTTTAATTGGACCACCAACCCACTCTCTAAGCGGTTCAAATATTTTTTCAGCTAGTTGCTTCATATTTGCTAATGCATTACCATTAGGGGTGTTGTCTATACCTAATCTCATTGCAGTAATACTTTTTGTAGCTTCTTTTTCTGAAATATGTTTACTAATCATAACTTATTAATTTGTTGATGCTCTACGCTTAGATGCTGACGTATTGCTGTTTAACAATATTCTATTTATTGAATTTTGCACCTCTTCTTTTGTTGCTTGTATCTTAAAAGAAATATCAGCTACAAATTGCATTTTTACTTTTCCGTCTTTTCCTAATATTGCTATAACAGGAACTGATTTAATACTTTGCCTAATGTTTTGCGGTTGATCCTCTAGCCATACATATTGAATTTTGACATTTTTAATTCCTCTTAGGTCATAATTATTACTTTCATTCCATCTATAATTAAAATGGAGAACATCTAACTTTTCTTGAGAACTAGAAGCCGAAATAAACAGTACAATTAATAGAACATATATTATTATTTTTTTCATCGTCTTTTATGGTTTTCATATATTTTATCTGAATTTAGCTTTATTGCATCTTTATTTTCTTCTATATCCTCTTTTAATCCTTCAGTAGATTTTTCTATTTGAATTATTGTGTTTCTTACCAACTCGTCTTTTAGTTTGAACTCCATTTTTTGAACAAACTCATCCCCACTAAAATTTTCAATTTTTGAATTTAAAGCATCAATATCACCTTGTAGAGTAAACCACATACTCGCAAGTGAAACAGTACCTGCTATTATAATACCAATTGTTTTTAAATCCAGTTGTACGTTTGTATTTTCACTTATTTTAGTAGCCATTTATTTTTTTTCTATTATTTTTTTTATTGTATAAATTATAGTACATAATAGCAAAATTATTTTTAATGAACTTTCAATTTCTGTCATTGAAATACTTAATGCTATTGTATTAAAAATATATATTTTCATGTCTAAATTTTCCATTTTAACTAGTTTGTTCTACTTTATTTGATAACTCTAAAACCGCCTTAAAATATGTGTGATCTGACAAATCCTCTTGTATATATGTAATGCCATTATTTTCAACTGCATAACAATTAAAATTATAAGAACTTAAATCAAATGCACTTTGATTTTTTGATATAAGTAAATTAGTAATTGCAGACATTATAGTATTGGCATCTAAATCACCGCCAACATCACCCTTAAATCTCGTTACAACCTCAACACGAGTTATACATTCAACATTGTATTTAGATTGATTGTCATCAATTGCATTAGTTGTTAAACCATAAACCCATATATAAGGAAATGACACATCTGAAGGAATCCTATTATAAACAGGCACATTAGATCCGCCATGTGAAATCGCTCCACCTAGAGCTGCAATTATTTTTAATCTTATATATTTTATTGGATCTTTCACTTAACTATTTTATTTAATTTCATTTTGATTTGTTTTAATAATTTTGGAAACTCCTTATAAGCAGCTGGATATAAATAAGGTTTAGGTTTTTGTTTACTTGTCCCAAATTCAACAAAACTTGCATAATCAGCTGGAGCTTCTATATAAACACCCTCTAAATCCTCATCAAAAAAAATAGATCCTTTTAAAAATCCTGTATCAACTGGAGCTGTTAATTTTGCATCTTTTGCTATTCTTGATGCTGAATATCTTAAATCCTGTAAAGACGCTTTTGAAACATAAATTTTTAATTCAGTTAATATATTATCAATATCTTTAATATCTTGTTGGTTAACCTTTATGTTAGTCGATTTTTGTTGCATTTATTGTAGTATAATTTTTATATTCTGATTCATAAATATTATTAATTCTATAATTATCACTTTCTCCTTCAACTTTAAAATACCAATTAGATGTTGCATTTGTATTTATAAAATCTATTGTATTTGTTCTTGATATTAATTCAACATCTGTTCTGGTTGCTCTTTGACCATTTTCAGTAGATCTATCACCTTTTAATTGTTTATAATTTGCCCAAATAGTAATATACTCGGTACTACCTTCTTGAAAGCCACCATAACTATCGGCAACCTTTGTTAGTTGCCAAATAACAATACGAGTATTTAATTTCCCTGGATTCATTATAAAAACATTGCTTTATAAGAATTTAAAATATCCCTAGTATCTGTTGGAATTAAATCAGATGCATTGTTTTCATCACCACTATTAAAATCTACTCTATTTTCATAATATGTAGATGCCAATTGTAAGATCGCTTGTTGTAATAAAGAATCATCCATACCAGCTGTTATATAAACAACAGTTACCTTTTTAGCATATCCATTATCAAGTTCAATAGTTTCTTTATCTAAACCAATATTAGTGTGTGTTAAAGCAACGCCATCAGCATGGATACTAGAAATCGAATCAACTGGTCCAAAAGGTAAATCAAATATTCCTCCAGTTTCATCTAAATAATAAGATCTGTTTTTAGCGACAATATCTCTTGATAAATAGTTTTCACACCAAATCCTAGCTTGAGTTATTTGCCTAGCTATAATTGCATCATCAGCGGTTGTATCTATTTTTGCAAATAGTTTTAAATCGGCTGAGGTTACAATTTCAGATCCAGTTGTGGAATTAATTTTTATTTGCCTCATTTTTAGTTTCTTTAGAATCTAGTTTAAGTTCTTTGGTTTCTTTTTTGGGTTTGGCTTCTTTTTTTTCAATTGGCTCACCCCATTCATTAGCAATCCATTTTGGCAAATTAGCATCATTAATTTCGATAATGTCTCCTACTTTAAATTCCCTACCATCTTTTTGAATTGATGTTTTTAATTTTATTTTCATGATATATATATTTTATGTAAAGATAAAAAAAAAGTGCCACTAGTTTTTTTGCTAGTGACACCTTAAACCTATTTATGAAATCAGTGCAAAGTTATTAAAATTTTCTTTATAAGGTCCATTAGCTCTTAATCTTATTGTTTTTTGTTGCTTATTTTTAATTATAAAGAACCCTTTTAAACTTTCTTTATATATAGCAAAGAAATCAACATATTTAGTTTCATACGTTAAGCATCCACGCCTTAAAACGCATTGATCTGAGTACCGATTATAAATACTTTTAACCCTTGTATTGCTAATATATTTTATTTGAATTTTATATAGTGATCCGTTTTTTTCTAAAATACAATCATATTGAGAGGCATCTAGAAGTGGCATTGAAACATTGAATCCATGTCGCATAGCGGTTGAAGCAAAAAGATATTCAGCATAACAACCTTGTTGATTTTGATTCACTATGTCAAGATATAAAAAAAGCCAATTAAATTAATAACTGGCTTTTTAACATTCGCTTAACTTAAACAAAACAATTTCTATGAAAAACTATTGGGCGAATGTACTATCTCTTTAATTTTATATAAATAATTTAATATTTTTAATTTCTTAATAGCTGGTAAGTTTTTCCATATTTGTGGATCTATGGAGCTTTGAACTATATCATCTATTTCAATCATTTCTGGCATATAAATTATTTATTATTTGCTTCGTTTGCTAATACTGAAAATCCTAAAATGGATAAAAATATACCTGTTAAAAAATCGCCATAAAGATGTATTACTCTACAAGCTAAACCTAGTAAACTAAATACTAAAAAGTATTTGATATATATTTTATTTAGATCCATTGTTTTCAACTATTTCAATTAATACTTTTGAATAACTGTTAAAAAAATTATTTAATAAATGTTTTTCGGTTTTTCTTTGCCTATTGGCTTTTTTAAAATTGTGTAAAAATTTTTCTCTATTTGCCATGATTATTTATATATATATTTAAATTTTTAATTAATGATGTTATTGATTTAATAACTGGATTAATAAGTTTCATATTATAACTATCATTTTCTAATTTATAATAATCGTAATTATTTTTATAAACAGTTAGCCAATCATCTGCCTCATGATATAAATTAATTAATGATTTAATACTATAATCTTTATAATTAAGTTTATTTTTAATTACATTATTTTTAAAAGAAATGGAAAACTTATTGTCTAAGCATCTATAAAAATCTAATTCTTGAAATTGTGTTTTTGTAAATTTTGTTGCCATAATTATATTTTTATAGTTAAAAGCATTATTATAAATCCAGCTACTATATAAAAGCTGATTAGCCATTTAAGGTTTTCTGGATCTTGTTTTAAGAACTTTTTAGACATTTCTATCATTATATAAACTCTTTATATTTGTTTAGTTAATTCCTTCAAGTGCAACTCTCTCAACTGCTCTATTTCTTTCTCTAATTTTACAATTTTCCATATCTTACTTTCAATTTGGTCTTTAAGATAATCTGCTTGTGTTTTTGTTTTCATATTGTTTGTTTTAAGAATTTTTTAATCATTTTTAATAATTTCGGTTACAGAACTATGATACCACAGATCTGGATTGCTTAATTGCCTTCTAACATCTTTTATTTGTTCACTACATTCTTTTTTGTATTTGTTAATAGACATAACTGCTAATTGTCTTTTAAGATTATCAACATATCTATTAATTTTAGAATTTTTAGTTTCGTTCTGTGTAATAATTAATTTCATACACCAAATATAAAAGAATTTTTTTAAATAACAAAAATATTTTGCATTTATTTTACATTTATTTCACTTTACTCCATAAAAAAAGGGGTGAAAACACCCCTTTAATTAGTAAAATTGTTATTATTACGGAGTTTCTAACGCTGCTTTTGCAGTGCTGAAAGTTCCATCTATAATACCATTTGGTAAATAAGTAGCAAGTGCTACTCTTTCCATTACTCTTACAGTAACGAATCCATCTCTTACGTTTGTTCCATCCTCTGTAAAGAACTCAACTGCTACGTTATCTCTAACCCATAATTGAGCTGCTTGACCAAAGTTTCCAACTAGGAATGTCCCAGAATTAACCTCATTGTTTACAGCGATTGGCACACCTAAGAAATTAGGTTGTAGCCCTTGATACACTTGATCTTTAAGATAGTTGTTAGTAGTATCTTTTAATAATAAGATCTTGTGAAAATCAGTTGGATTTAAAAGTATGTAATCCGCTTTGTAATTAGCAATCTGTAATTGGTTGATTGCCGCTACAAGTACATCAAATTCATTTGCTGCTTCAACCGATTGGTAAAATTTACCACTTGCTGAAGTATCAAAGTTAGTACCTGAGTTATAAAAACCATCAAGGTTTGGAGCAACACCATTACCACCAAGTATTTGGTCATCCTCAACTTCCATTAATTTAGCTGGAACTCTAGCTGATAAGTAGCTAGAAATTTGAGGCGTATCGTGTAGCATTTCGTCAGAAATTCTTAGGTAAGTACCAATTTTTCTAACGTTAGCATCAGTTGCAGTCATATCAAAATCTGATTGACCTAGAGTTGCACCTTCAGCCGCAGCTGCCGCACCATTTGAATATCCACTTTCTTTAACATATCTAATAACATCACTATTAGTTGAACCAATAGGGATAATTTGTCTAATGTTTTGTGGAGTAGTAGGATCATATTTATATCCTGGTACTCTTTGTGGAGGAATTACGTCTCCAGTAAAATCTGCTGCCACAGTCATATCCGCTTTTATTTCAAAAGCTGATGATCTTGAGCCACCATTTCTCATTGCATCCAATGCACCTTCTTTAATAGCTTTTGTCAAGTTACCAGCAAATGATTTATCCTCTTTTTGAGATGCTTCAAATCTCTTTTTGCTAGATACTTCCATCGCATCCATTCTTTCAGTAAATTTTTCTGTAAGGTTTTTGATTTCGCCTTTCAACGCTTCATCTGCCTTACCAGTTGCTGAATCAACTGCTTGTCCATGAGCTTTTTCCAATTTAGCATCTATAATATCGCCTAATTGGTCAAGCTGCTTTTTTACATTTTCTTCCATTTTAGTAAAGAATTTTTTAAAGTTTATTAATTAAGTATTTATAAATATCAACCTGAGACATCTTTACTGTCGGCTCAGTGATTTCTTCAATCGGCTGAGTGGCATTAACAAAATATGTTTTTAGTTTTAATATTTCGGATTCTAAGGCATATCCCATATCATCTGAGATATTTCCTTTTCTAAGTAGTTTACAAATATTATCATAACGCTTGTAAACTTTATCAATATTAGTAATTGATTTTACATCTAATATTTTAGCTTGGTCATTCGCTGCTAATGTAACAGCACTTATTTCATATAGTTTAACTTCTTTTATTTCTCTGTAATCAGCTTTTTGTTCTTTTACAATTGGCATAATACCAACAGAATTTTCAGTAATTACTCCAGCTTTCATTAGTTCAATAACATCATTTCCTAATTGAGTTTTAGGAATTTCAGCTGTAAATACTAACCCTTTTTCATCCTCATATAATTCCTTCATTTTTCCAATAGGTTGCATCATGTCATGTTGATATAAATATTTTACCCTTGAACCATTTTCTTTAATTGTTTTTTGATATGCACCCTTTCTAATAATGTCTAGGTCGCTATCCTTATTATCAAAATAAGAACCATAACCTTTTACAATATTATTCTTTTCATCATAATCGATTGTTTGCTCATCTATTGGAGCAGCTTTATAAATAAAATCCATCGTTTTCAGTTTTTTACAAAATTACTAAATTTATTTTTACTATATTATTCACTATCATTAAGCCCTTCATTAATAATAGCACCAGTTAATATTGCACCGCTATATCCAGCACCAACATTTTGATTTATACTTCTGGCATTTTTTGCTGGTAAATATATTGCTGAACATCTACAATTAATCACATTTTTAGCAGATCCCTCACCAGGTCGCATTATTGCCTCACCACCAACTAAAAAAGGATCTTTATGTGGTCTTTCTTGGTTGTTAGCTCTATTATGCCAATCTCTCTCATGTCCATCTATTGCTGTTGACCATCTTTTTATTAAATCTTGACCAGGAAAAACATTTATGGCACTTTGCTCGACACCATAATTCGCAGCTCTAGTTGTTTCTGTCCTTACAACTCTTAATGATTGCCAACGAGAATATTTTTTAAATTGTTTTCTTAATATCCTTGCTTTTGCCTCAGCTCCTAATGTTATAAATTCAGGATCTGAAAATAATCTTTGTATTAATTTAATTGCTGTTTTTCTGCCTGTATTAGCAACCTTAGTTATTTCTAATGCTGTAAATTTTTGAGCATAGGCAATAAACGCAAGTTCCCATCCACTTAAAAAATCTTTATAATTAACACCCTTGCTAATATATAAATCAAAAGTTCTTGCATACCATTTAGCAAAATGCATTGATGTATCTAAATAAAGCTCATCATATAATTTTCTCAGATCAAAATACTTAAATAAGTTTGCATATCTAATATCATTATATGTTAACATATTATCAACAGCTAAATTATATTGGCTTTGGTAATAATCTCTAAATCTTTTTGCATTACGCCTTTCAGTAATTCGCCTTTGTTTTGCATTAGCATTACGCCAAGCATCACCAAATTTCTTAGATATTTTAAAAGTTTTAGTATCTAATAAATCCTCATCTTTATTTTCATATTGAGAATAGCAAAAGGCAATACGCTGATCGGCATCAGGAAAATCCCTTCTTGCCTCATCATCAATAACACATCTAGCTATAAAGTGTCTTTCTGTTTCGCCTGGATTTGGTGTTGGCATTATTCACTTATTTCGGTTTCATCATTAACCTCTATATCATTA
>Ga0208013_1000282_pt1 | contig 32352 bp, 53 predicted proteins | sample 16_taG_FD_184091 | JGI IMG/M metagenome (GOLD analysis project Ga0208013, IMG submission 184091) | Marine viral communities from the Subarctic Pacific Ocean - 16_ETSP_OMZ_AT15313 metaG (SPAdes) (version 2) | ecosystem: Environmental > Aquatic > Marine > Oceanic | place: Pacific Ocean | collected...
TTAATTGCCATTTTTTTTCTTTTTTTATTTATATTATTTTAAAATCTTTTGCGCGTCTAGTGTGTGCGTAAAAAGGAGCTTTGCGCAGAGCTTCTTTCTCGTTTTTTGCCATAACAACAACTTCAGAAACGTCGTAACATTCGCCTTCTTTCCAAGACGTCAAATACCAATATTCGACAATATACTTGTTTTCTTTATTCTTCATTAATTGCTGATATTAAATGCTGAACCTCCTGAAAATTTATTCTTTTAGAACATTTGACGCACAAACAAAGATCGTCGATATATTCTGTTTTAGTTATAATTATAGCAGGTTTGTCTTCACAATGTCGCAAGCCTAATTGATACGAAACAAAAGACGCGCATGCAATAATCAAAATAAAGATTAAGTGACAGGTTCGTTCTTTTTTAAGGTTTCGAATTCTCATACGTTAAGCTCGTTATATAATAGATTGAGTTCTTGTTTTGCCTCGATAATAGTTAATAAATGAAGCTCAGGTGTGTCTTCATTGTTCAGTCTCCTTTCAGCTTCTTTTTCAAGAAACAAAAGAAGTCCTATTATTTTACCAAATTTTCCTGCTTGCGAAATAGTTATTGACATCGTTTTTTTTATTGTTGATTAATAATAGTATTTTGAAGAAGCTGAATTGTTCGCTCCTTATATTTGTCAGGCATGTTCCAAAAGCCTGCAAACCAATTTGTTCTCATTGACTGAGGTTTTGTTTTGCATTTTAAGTCATCGTGTAAAAGTTGAATAAAAGCTTTTTTGTCTTTAACTACAGAAAAAAGTCTTTGAATATTATCAACTTTTTTTTCGCTTTCTTTTTTAGCGTCTTTTAAGAAATTATTTACTGCTTTACTTTTTATCATATTTAAATTATTAAAACGTAATTAAATCAATTATTTGTTCTCCCGTCCTCTTTCCATTTACTAAGATTTCATAATTTGGGTCTTGTCCTGAAAGAGAAACGTCCTCAACTAATTCTTCAATAGTGTTGAATGATTTATCGTAATAAGTGCAATCAATAGAGTAATACATTTTTTTATTATTAGTTAATAGAGTTAATTATCTTTTACGATCTTTTGCCAACTCTACTTGATGCGTCGCTTATTTTTCTGATAAGTCAGTCGTTCGGTCTTACATTGTTGCGCTTCAGTGATACTTAAAAAGCATTTGCTCGACTTATTTCTTTGCCTACTTGAACAACAAATGTAATAATAATAAAACAATAAAACAAAAAAAGTTTTGATTAAGTTTTGATTACAGAAGGGATTGAATTTACTTTCTAAGAAATGGAGCTGAATTTTTACCTAAATCCATTAATTCATTGATGCAGGTTTTTCCTCCGATACATATAGCCACCCCGATTGCGGGCTTCTTTCCTCGTTTTGCATAAGCAAAAGAATATTGATCGAAATCAATACCACAACCGACTTGACAACCAAAAATTTTATAATGAGCTCCGACGTAGTGATCGCAATAAGCTTGCGTGTGCAGATGTCCTTGAATTGTGCTTTGTAGATCAGCTCTGCATTTTGTTCGCGCAGTTCCTCCTTCGCCGTGTAAATACTGAACGTCATCAATTACAATTCTGTCAAGCCAATTCCAATTAGGAGTTCCTAATACTTCGTTATAACCTTTTATCCATGCAGACGGAACGCCTCCTGACATTGCTTTACGTGAAGCTAAACGATCATGATTACCTATTAAAACATCAGCTTCAGGGAAGGCTTCATACCAACGCTTTATTTTTTTGATTGCTAGAGAAAGCTCATCGCCTGCGCTCATGCCGTCAGGGTCTAGTTCATGATAACTCCACCCGTGAGAGTCAATAATATCGCCAATAAAGATTGTTCTGTTTGTTAGATATTGAGCTTGCATCTCAATGCAAAAATCAAGATATGAATCAAGACAGAAAGGCTCATGAAGGTCGCCAATTACAAGAACGCGAGACTGATCTTTTGTTAATTGTTCAAAAGCTTTTCGACGTTTTCCGTATAAGCGAGGACGAATTTGCTCCATATAATATATACGCTTTTATTTAATATTGTAGCGATTACCTCCCTTGTCCTCTGTATTTTTTTTTATATCCTTTTGAAGACTTTAATCTCGAAAGATTTTTCGAGTGAGGGTGACTTTTCTTTTTTGGTTTTCTATAAATCGCTATTTGAATACCACGTTTTGCCATTACTTATGTTTGTTGTTGCCCATAACCTTTTCAATGCCTCTGCTTCCAAAATAAGAGCCGATAATAATAGTCAGGACTCCAGAGACTGAATTCAGTTCGAGACCACAATACCAACCAATAATATAAGCAATAGAAAAAAAGACGAGCGTCAAAGGTCTGACATTAGCACTTAGCCAACCACTTTTAGAGTCAGCTTCCCAACGTCTTGTAATTGATTCCATTTCGACTTCTTCAAGCTTTAGTTTTTCAAGCGCAATTGCTTTGTCTTCTTCGCTTAAGTCTTTGCTGCCTCCGATTATTGCTTTTATTACACTGCCAACAGGCGTATCCCCTGCAAGAGAACCAACAACGTTTGGAATTTTATTCAATAAGAATTTTCCAACATTAGTGTCTTTGAATTTTTTTTTGTTTTTAGACATTATTTAATTATATATAAAATTAGAAACAGAAACACAGGCAGAATCGTCCAAAGAAAATCCCAAATATCAGGCGTCCCGTGTTTTTTATCGTATACCCATTCTTTCCAAGCTCCCACAATAACAGGAAGCCAAAGACCTTGCAGCTCAAACGCAGCTAAACCAATAAAGCTTAAAAGCGTTCCATAAAAAAAATGTAATAATTTATCGTGTTTTATGTTTGCGAGTCTTTCCATTATTTGTGACGACCTGCGAAGGTATTATCCCAACGCGCTCGATTTTTTCTTAAATCAAAATGAGTAAAAGAATCATATTTTCCAAGTCCTCCTTCAGTAATTTTACCCTCTTTTCTTAGTTTTTCAATTTCGTCAAAAACATCATGAGAATGTAATCCACGAACAACAATGTCAGTCGCTGTTCCGAGCTTATGCTGAGAGCGTAAACTACCACCGACTTTTTTATTATGCGCAGCGCACCTGTAAGCTGAATTAATTCGAATAGGTTCGTCAAAATGTTTTCTTAAAATTTCTAATTGCTTAGCAACGAGATTTAAATTCATGTAAATATCAAGAGGCATTTCACAGCCACACTTACATTCGAACTCGGATTTTTTAAAATTTTGAGTCATTTATTAGATTTGATAATTAACGCCTATCTGCATTGATTTAAATTCTCTATCCCAATAGCGTTGCATTGATAATTCTGAAAAAATACCAATATGTTTTCCTAATTTCACACCTAACACACCTCCAACGCTATAGTCAATCCAGTCGTCTTTTTGTTTATAATTATTATACGAATAGACTTCATCGCCTTCGATTGTTTTATGATACGGGAGAACATTTCCATATAAATGAACATGAAAGTTTTTTCTATAAAAATAATAATCTAGTCCAAAAATCAAACTCAAATCTGCCATTGGCTCAATCTCGTCAAGCACCTGCGAATTATAAGCGTTAATTAAATCGCCCATAATAGAGTTCCGAAATTCGCTGTCTGTTGATGCAACTTGCTCGCCTTCTGAATTATACCAAAAATAGTCATAGCCTAACGAATAGCCGTTTAAGTCTGTCATTTGGTAAATTTGATCTGTATAACCAAAATAATCATACGCTAAGCTCCACCATTGATTTTGTTCTAAATATTCAGAAATCGGCGAGAATCCATAAGCTTTTTGATAATTTCTATAGATAACGCCAGAGCTTAAGCTTAAACGTTTCTTTTTGCCTAAAGCAATGCGAAAGCGCGCTTCTCCCGAAACATAATTCAAGTCAATAAGCTCGTTGTTGTTATACTCAGCTTTGACAAACCAATAGTCTTTTAAATAACGAACAAAAGCATAAGAGTTATTAAATTCTTTGTTTTGTTGCCTTCCTTTATTAAATTGAAATAAATATTCAATCCCTTTTGTTGCTCCTACGTTAGACAATGAGCCAATCGGATTTTCTGTTCCGTCATATCCTTTTTGTTTTTTGTCTTCATACGAAAAGTTGGCTAATTTTCTAAAGCCATAAACTGCTGAAAAGTCAGCAGGATTTAAAATAGTTGTTTCAGTTAAGTCATTAGCCTGAGAGATTGAATAAGTTTGTTTTCCTTGAATTGAGTTTTGTTCAGTATAAGCTCCGTAAAACGTAGCATATTTAAAGATTTTCTTAAAAAACTGCTTTGTTTTGAAGCCTTTTCGTAATTCCTCAACTTTATCGTCTTGGAGCTCCACGACTTGCTGAGCTGAAATCGTGTTTACCAATAAGAGCAAACACAAGACCAACATTTTTGACATTTGTCTTTTATCCATGTATATATTTTTTTAATAGTTAATTTAATTTTTTTCATTTTAAAATTTTGTTTTTAATATGTTATTAATTTCTTGATTAAGTGTTTCGACAGCATCAGCAGGAAGCTTCAGCGACAAATCACTTGTAATTATTAAAACTTGCTCGCCTTCATTAAAAAGCTTCAGCGTTGGCAAATATTTAATTTTTTCTTTTTTAAATAATTCTTTGTGTTCTTCAATGTATATTGTTTGCACATTATATTGATTGAAGCTCTCCAAAGAAAGTTCATTGTTTTGAACAAATTTTGCACTAAATTGGACAATTGATATATCGTCCTTATTGAGTTGCGCAAAACTCACAGAAGTCCCCAAAAACGCAATTATTACAATCCATATTTTATTTTCTTGATAGTTCATAAAGTCTTTGATCAATTTTTTCGAGCTGCTCTTTTACCTCTTTTATGTCTTCAGCCATTAAGCCTTGTTTTTCTTCGAGCCTGAGAACACTTTCGCGAACCAATAAGTCTTTATATTCATATTCAATCGCCGTGACTTCAGGCTGTGGTTCTTCCATTGCTCTTGCAATGTCTGACTTTAATACAAAATACATTGAACAAAGTGAAATTGTAAAGCCTACAATCATGCCAATGGTTTTAAGATCAAGGGTGACGTTTGTTTCTTCGCTTAATTTCATTTATTTTTCTTTTTATATTGTGCGTAACAAACAGCAATAGCCTGATCTTTAGGGAATTCCGTGCTTGCAACTTTTAAACAGCGATTCATAAAATCAGTCTGAGCTTCGTTTGGTTTTGGTTTAGGCAATGGCATTATAATTTGTTTTTTAAATATGATAGATCGCGAAAAGAATGAATTCCTTCAGTTTTTAAATCAATTTTGAATTCTTCCCATTCAGCAGATTCTTCTTCATAATTAGAAATCCAAAGGACGTCAACAAGAAAGCCTTCGTTTCTTTTGCCTAATTGAGCAACTAAATGATTTTTTCGAGCCTTTTCAACAAGCTTTTCGCATGTTTTTTGACAAGAAATCACATATTTTGCAATTTTAGGCGTCGTTTTTTTAACTTTTTTAGGCTTTTCTGCTTCTTTTTGTTCTTTTTTTTCTTTTTTCATTATATTTTATTTTTTTGATATGAAACTCCATAAAAACTATGAACGCCCTCGTCAGCAATAACAACAGCGTTGGTGTCCCAACCTGAAGGGTGGGAATTTAAATCAATCCAAAAGACGTCAACATGAAAGTCGTCACTGAATAACTCATCTTTAGTAATATTTCCGTCAGAGTCAACTTCTGCTTCTTCTATAGTAATAGCTCCCAACTTAACAAAAGTATGCTTGTCAGCGTCTTGAAGTGCGTTTCGCTTTGTATTAAAGGCGTCTTCTGACTCAAATTTATATTTTCCTATTTTAAAACTCATTAGCTCGTAATTTCAGTTAATAATTCGCTTATGTCTGTATAAGATAACCCTAAGGTATCATAAACGCGCAAATCTTTACAATGTCCATAGAATTCATACGAAGCCATCGGTGAATCAAAATCGCAGTCTGTAATCGTATCAACAGGGAAGGAGCTTGCAACGAGGTCTTCGTCTCGTTTTTCGCCGTTAACCCACAATTCAACTTGATTTTCTTTAAAGAAAAGCGCAATTTTTTGAAATTCTGTTCGATCTGTTGGAGTATAATATAAATTAGACTGCGTTGCACCACCGACTTGAGTTTTCCCCCAAATCTGATTTGAAGTGGCGTTAAATCCTATAAAAGCAAAGTTATTTGACGAATTATCATTTAAACTTACAGATCGAACACTTGGAGATATATCGTCAAAGTGATCTCTAATTTCAGCAAAAAGAATTCCCTCAATTGAAGGAAGACAAAATTCGTCGCAAGGAATTGAATGCCCTGCACCCGAAATATTATCGGCAAGGCGAGTTGTGGTTCCTCCTCCTGTTTTAATGTACGAACTGCAATAGTCATTGACTTCAGCTTGAGCTCCCCAAACAATAGCGTTGTCTCCAATTTCTCCTGTGATACCTGAGGCGTTTGTTACGCTTGCATAAATACGCGCGCTCCACGAACCACTAGAAGTTGCGTTTATTTTCAATATACATTTATACCAACCATTTGGGTATTTTTCAATAAAAAGTTCAGGCGTTATGTTAACGCTCGGAGAAGTAGAACCAACAACTCCGTTAATCAAATCAAAAGTTCCTATTGCTTCGTCAGCCGTCGGTCCAGCGAAATCATAAAGACCCAATCCAAACCAACCTGTTACGCCTGCCTTAGCAAAACAAGAAAGAAAAGCGTCATCGCCTGAAACAAGCGTAACGTTGTCGTATGCGTAACGATTGCCTGACGCATTAAGAGTCAGCTCGTTTGCTGTAAAAGTGCCGTCTGGTGCAGTATAAACGTTCGCGTTTGCGTCTATTCCTGTATGAGTCCAATTTGCTTGCGTGAAGTCCTCAGAATTCGGACAGAGATTTGTTTCTGCGTCTTCAGTCAGTAAGCTTGGACATGCAGGAGGTTTTCCTTCAGCAGACAAGTCCCAATTAATTCTTGGAACACCACTTGCCATTGTTTCAATTAAGCCTTCTTTGTTGATTCGACTAGCAGATGACATTCTTGTCGAGTCAAAATCGCCGTCTGAGTTGTTAGGAATTGCGCTGTATAAGTCGCCCGACTTAAACCCTGAAGGAATCATTGCTAAAACTGGATTAATGCTCATATTTAAAATTTAAGAAATTATTGTTGCAACGCGATCAGCTTCGACCATGCCGTTTGATTCAAAATCGTCTTGTGGTAAGCCTCCTGTCGCAGTGTTAGGCATGTCCCACTTTGCGCCGTCCCAAGTTGCATTTTCTCCCATTCTATACCAACCCGTTAAGTCAGCAGCAGAGCTTGAATTGTTTAAGTTTAAGTGAATTCTGTGCGTTGGATAGCTCCATAATGTCTCCACTTGAGTGTTTGAAATAGGAGCTGACCAAAGAGACATTTCATCAAGATTGCCAACAAACTCTGACGCAGAGGTTGGAGCTCCGTCGTCTGTATTGCCAAAACATAATCCTTGACTTGCAGGGTATGACATACCTGAAGAAACAGGCGTTTGCGTGTTTGTTGCTTCAACATAACCCTGCGCAGTGTTTTCTTCAAACCAATCAGAATAAACTCTTAAATTTTGCGTCCATGTTCCGTCTAAATTGTTAGTCAATCGAGCGACAACAAACATTGTATTTTCGTAAACGTCAGCAACTTCGCTTGACAAATTAATTTCAACCCGTCTGTTTGACTCAGTTAAGCCGTCAAAAGCTGTCCAAAAACAGATTCGCGTTCCTGTTGCAAGCTTTCTAAAATATAGAGAATAGCCCTTTCCTGAAGGCGTTGAACTAATGCTTGACGAAAAATCAGTAACGCATCGCTGCGAATAATTTGCAATCGGCGAAGCTCCTGTTGAAAACATATTTTCGTTAGCTTTGACCCAACCTGCAAGAGTATAACCTGAAGTTAGACCATATTTAAAAGTTGATGAAGTATTGTCAGCTCCTACTACTTGAGCAGGTGCGCCTTCTTCGTAGAGAAAGGAGTAATTATTGCCACTTGGCAAACAATCAGCGTCATCATAATAAACTTTACCCCACGGATAAAACTGACAGACTTCTCCCCACCATGTTGATTTGTATATTTCTCCGAATCCCATTATTTATTTTTTATATATTCGACTTTTGTCTTTGTTGTTGTTGTTTGATACCACATTTTGACCTTTTTTTGTTAAATATTGAACTAGTTTTAATATGTTTAATTCTTTGACTTTATATCTCATAAATACCACCCTCCAAAAGACGTTTCTCCCTCAGGGAAGAAGTCGTCGTTGCTATTTGCATTATATTCAGGGAATGTTGATTGATTATAAACCATATAATCAACAAAATTGTTGGTGTAAAATTGCGCTAAGTCGCGATATTTATTCGCTAAATAGTCAACTTCGTCTTTGTCTACGCTTATAGCATTCTCCGTCTGTCCTTTGAAGACGCCACCATTCGCAATTGTATAAGTTGCAAAAGGAACGTAAAGCGTAGCAGCCCAAAAAATCGTCATTGGTTTGACATATTTTTCAAGTAAATCTAAATAATCAGAGTTAGCAGGAAGACTAATGTCCCCCGAAGTGATTAAATCGCTTAGTTTGTCGTAAAGTTTAGTCCCTAAATAAAGTTGAACTTCAGTATCCATTGCGATTGAAATCATATATATTAATTTATCAGGGTCAACATTGCCTGAAAGAACTGAATATCTTTTTATGTCTTGCGTTGTTACAAATAAAGCTTTAGCCATTGTCTCGTGGGTATTTATATTTTAAACTTCCGTGATTTCCGTCAGGCGCATTGAAAGGCGCAATTTTAGATTCAGCACTGCCCCAAGGATTTTTTCTATAAGACGGGGGAATGAAGCCTGTTCGTTTGTAATTAAGCAGATTTTCAGAAGGTTCAGCATATTTTTTGCGCCTGTAGAGGACTTCTTTCCATGCGTGACGACAATAACAGCCACCTGCCCATTTAAAAAGGTCGTATCCGTCTTCTGTGTGTCCGAATTGTCCGTTTACTCCTTCAGCAGAAGCTCTGTCAATGTCTTCAATCCTGTAAACAACTTGATTCTGTGAGAGCTGCATCATGTTTTTACAAAAATTTCTGCTTTCATAATCTTTTGAGCCTTTAATATCAGGCTGAATTGAGCCTGCGTGCGATTGTTGAAAATATCTGTAACGAATTTTATAATTTTTACTATCTAAATACGAAAATCCGTTTGGATTAGCTGCAATTTCTTCAGCTCCTTCTGTGTTAGCTCTTTTTGATTTCCACGGACTTAAAAGCGTCTTAATTTTGCTTAAAGTCGTCTCGTCTTCTTTTTTTTCTGTTAAAGAAGCCTCAGCCCATTCTTTGATCGAAACATTGTCTTCGGAACAATCGCGAGAGTGAACTTCTTCATATTCGTCAGTCATGACTTCGCCTGTTAAGTGTTTAAGCATTGCTTCGCCAAGCTCTGTCGATAATTTCCCCTTTTTTTGTGTTAATTCAACGCCTGTTTCTTCTTCAGCAACCTCGTCGTCAACACCCTCAAGCTGATCAATGTCATTAAAAGCTAAAGGTTTAAGCGTTTTAAAATATAAATCGAGACTAATGTCATTAATTGAAAGAATTGTATCAATGCAGTCAATTATTTCGTCTTGATAGCATTTTATAACAATATTGTCTAGCAATAAAGTCGCTGTTTCGATTTCTTCAGCATTATTGCCCATTGAATTATTTCCGTCACGAATTCCAACTAACATCGGGGAGGTTAGCCTGTGTCCAACGATTAATTTTCGAAAACATTCGTTTGACAAATATTCATAATGTTGAGGCGCATCATTTAACGGAATATCGTCAACCGTTGTTTTACTTTCTTGATTTGAATTAAAAGCAACGATCACCTTTTCGCCTCTTGCAGAAGTCAGCTTGTTCATGACGTCTGTTTTAATCATTTGCATTTTTTCTTGATCTGGAACGCCGTTATTGAAATTAACCACTTTCGTGCCTGAAAAACCATTCAAAGTATCGTTAATTAAATAGTCGCCAATTTCATTTTCCAACATTGCATAAGGAAGCGCGCCGACGTAATCAGGAGGACTGAAATAATATTGTCCTGTAGTGTAAGGCTTTAAAACAAAGATTTCGTTTCCTTTTCGATTACCAAAGCCAAAAGCAGTGATTTCTTCAGGTAAATCGTTTGGTTTAAGGTTTTTCCAATCAGAAGAATAAAACCACGATTCAACTTCGCCTTTTTCGTTTGCTTTGTGAGGTCTGAGCGTTTCCATTGGGAAGTGAGATACTTTGACAACGCGTCCTTTTGAATAACTGATCTGCCAAGCAGCCATTCCTAAGATTTTAAAGTCTTTTATAAACTTTCTCAGGTCTGTCTTTCGAAACAAAGTCATCATTTGCGCATATTGTTCAGGTCTTCTGTCAGCGTTTAATGCCGACAAGCCTCTGCCGTAGATAAAATTGGTAATTCCGTTTATGATAGCATTATTGCTTGTTGAGTTTAAATAAAGTTGGATTAAATAATTAAAATAGTCATTATCCTCGCCGTAAGCGATCCATTCTTTGTTTTTATACTCCAACACCTGTGGCGAAGTATATGCGCTTAAATGCTCTAAAAATACGTTTGGAGAGGTGTTTGCTTTAGTTTTGCTCTTGCTCATAATACAATATATTGGTTTGTTGATTCATATTCGTCAAAAACGCCGTCGTTGATTGTGTACTCGCTCGGCACTTGATCAGTGCAAAAGATCATATCACGATAGACGTTTTCGCCTGCGTTGTTTACTTCAATAGAGTAAAAATGTCCCTCTTGTAATACAGGGCTGAAAGTTAAACCTATAGTTAAATAATACTCGTTAATCGTTTGAGTAAAAACAGCGTATGTTGTCGAGGTGTTTGTTTCTTGATCAGTTACAATGATTTCGTCTCCTGAATATTGTCTCGGTATTATATAAAAGTCTTGCGACGCTGCGCTTGTTGTTAGAATTAACATTTACTTCTTTATATAGAAACCGAAATTTGTTGTTTTTGTTATAAAAAAAAAGACAGCGTTTGCTGTCTCTCTTTTAAAATTATAATATAAATATTAAATGCAGCTTACTACAACCGTATTTGTGGTGTCGTTGATTATTGCTGTATCCATAAAATTAGCAGGGCTCTTTTCAGTTCCTGTTAAAGTTAGATTATATCCGTTAAGGTCTCCCATTGCTGCTCCTGTTGCCGTATTAACAGCGACTTCAACACCATTTTCAATTCCTGCTAGAAAGTAATTCCCGTTATAATCTTGAACGATTACTTGAGGTCTGCCATAAGATAGCAGCTTCATTTGTGCTGTAGTAGCCAAATCTTGCTTCTTTAAGACAACCGTCCCACTTTGAGTCCAAAAAGAAGTACCATTCTCCCTAGAATTTTCGTTTGTTTGCTCGAAAGAGTTCGCACCTTTAAGATCGTATTTATAAAATGTTAATGGAGAAGCGAAAGCTGTGACTTCGCCTTCTGCTGAAATTGTCGCTGATTCAAGTAATCCTTCTGTATAATTAGAAAAATAAACAGCTATAATTCCACCGACCGAGTCCTTACATGGTTCGCAACGTCCTAAGTTAATATCGCATGACATAAGTTTTATTTTTTAAAGTTTATAAAAAGGGGTAAAATTAATTACCCCCATTAATTTAGTTGTTTAATTATGAGCCTGTATACGTCACAACGTCGTCACAGCAACCAATAGCCATTCCTGCCGTGAACCTCATCACTATACGAACATTTTGACTTCCGTCCGTTTCCGACATGTCGATCGTGCGCACTTCATTATAATCGGACATCAATCCAGTCCCGAAAAACAAGTTGCTAGATTCTGCTGCCATCATAAAATCGTCAGACATTCCTCGCCCTACAAAGACAGGAATACCACCGAAAGAAAGACTTCCATTGTTAAACCATTGCGTTCCTCTGTTGTCTGTACCTGCTGCGCCAATTGTCGCTGTAAATCCACCCAAAGCTCTTACATAAAGTTTGGCTGCTGACGCTGAAATATAAAGTTTCAGGTCTTCAGAACCATAAAGAGAATTTGGAATTGCGTCAACTACTAGCTGCATTTGTGTTATGATGTTAGAAATATCAAGAACAGCCCCTGTCAGCTTTTGTGGTGCAGGTGCGCAAGTTGCCAATGTTTCAAGTCCGTCATATTCTCCAGCGTTTCCTGTTTCGCCTTGCCAAACATTTACTTCGTTTTGTGAAGCTACTTTTGAAGCAACGTACGCCACTAAATAATCAGCAAATGAAGTTGGTAAGCCGTTTGGATTCCAAGCTGAGTAGCCCATTTGAATCCCTTGCCACGTATCAATAAAGTCTTTTTTGCAAAGTTGCAGGTTAACTTGAAATTCTTCGGGAGCCAATACCACTTCGTCCAAGTCTACACTTGAAGAAGCGTCAAAATCGCAAGTTCCGTCTGCAATTAAGTCTCCTGTTGATACCTTTGAAATTACACTTTTATACTTTACGTTAGGCATAACCGTAACTCCCCCGTCGTCAATTGTTGAGGATTTCAAAAGTGCGCAACTTACGTATTTTGCAGCCCATTCGCCTGCATACGTGGTAGTTATATTTACCGTAGTTGCTAAATCTGTTTTTTTAAGATTTCCCATTTTTAAAAATTTTTGTTTGTTATTATTAATTGTTATCCCCAAAAAGTGCTTCAAAGACTCTCGCTTGAGTATTGTTTGCATATCTTTTGGTTTGACCAAAAGTCACTCTTTTGGCGTTTGCCTTTTCAGGACTATGAGCAACTTGCTCAATTTCATTTAATTCGATTTCTTTTTTTGCTGAGACAAATTCTTCTTTTTCTTCTTCTTCAGCTTCTGCGTCTTCTTCTTCCTTTTCGTCGTCGATTTTTTCGTCTTCATCGCTTAACCTTTCTTTAAGATCAGCAACAGCGTCTTCAAGGTTTTTAATTCTTTTTTCCATTCCTGCCCAGTCATCAACAGCAGCTTCGTCATCGTCTTCGCCTCTGTCTTCTCCAAGCGAAGCAATAATTCCTTCTTCTTGTACGTAAAGAGTAACTCCGTCTTCAAGCTCATAATTGCCTTTTGGTAATGCAATTTTTTCTGAGTCTTCGGCTAGAATAAATACTTCATTCCCTTTGCTGAATTCTTCAGCTTCTAAGGTTGTGCCGTTTGTAAGCTTTCTTGTTTCTAGTGAAATATCCATTCCCAATAGTGCGCGTACTTTGTTTAATTTTGTTTTTGCTTCCATAATGAAATTTTAATTTTTTAGCAGTTCTTTAATATAAAAACCACTGATTATTATTATTGTTGTAAATTCGTTTTTTTTAATCAACTACAGGCGATAAATTGTTCGGCATTAAAAACGTAAATTTTACCCAGTCCTTGCCTTTTGAAGCGTAAAAAGTTTCAAAGTCATTTGACTTTCGCCCATATAAAACAAGTTCGGGATAGCCGCTGTCATCTACATAACACTGAGAAACAACTGAATAATCTTCGGCTGAATTGCAGATATATTCCACGCTTAGCATATTAAGAGACTGCTCAGGCAAATAAGCAGGTGGAGGGTCGCTATTATATAAAATCCCTAATTGATCATTCCAAAGGTTTCGGGTGTTTTCAACTGCCTCGCGAACAAAAGAGCCACTCTCCCAAATAAAAGTCCATTCTTCAACGTCCTGCTGAATGCTTGACGTCATGCCTTCTAAAATATTATTAGGGTCTGAAAGTGTGACAAGTCGAGGGTCTCCGTCTTCATTTTGAACGACCTGCATGTATGCAGTATAAATTCCTCCCGTGACATTGCCATTTGAAACTTTTATTCTTTGTCCCATAATTTAAACGTTTATAGGAATTAATGCAGAAGGAACGATTAACGTAATTTCAATCCAATCAAACTCGTTTGGCGTGTGATACGTTCCTCCGTCAAAGTCAGTGACTGCTGCCCAAATCATTGCATCGGGAGTATATGAGTCGTCTATATAACAAACAGATGCAACAGGAACTTCTTCGAGTCTATTTGAAATATACTTCACCGATAATAATGAAGTTGACGAGCCTGCTTTGACTCCTCCGTTATTATTAACCCAAACCGTGCCTTCCTCCATGACTGCTGCAACAACTGAAGTATCGTCCCAAGTGAAATTCCACTCCATAACCTCGTTATGATTCCCGTTCGGGTCAAAGGTTATGCCTTTAAACAAATTATTCGGGTCTGAAAGTGCAAAAACATGAACTTCAGCAGCGTCGTCATAACGAAGCCCGCAGATACATTTAAAAACGCCTCCTTGTGTGTTTCCTGTGTTTATTTTAGTTCTTTGTGCCATTATTTTTGTTTTTTATAGAGAATAAACCCCTGTTAAGTTATGGTATAAAGTGATTGTGATAATGTCTCCGACGCTCGGAGTTACAACCACCTGTTCAGCGTCACTTAGAGCGTAAGCATAAAGATAAACTTCAGGAGTCGAAGCGTCATCAATGTAATTGCCTGAACTGATTCCGTGTTCTTCTCCGTCTCCACTCAAGCATTTATAGTCAATTACGACTTTTCTAACATAGTCAGAATCGCCTTCTGTGTATACCTGCTCATTTAAAAAGGCTTGTCCGACAACTCCTGAGTCGTCCCAACCGAACTCCCATTCAAAAACCTGAGGGTTTGACGGATTAAATGTTAACCCTTGAGCTATTCCAAAAGGGTCGTGAAGTGTTTTTAATTCAAAACTTCCTGACGCATCAGTTAGTCCAAATGAAGCTTTGCATTCCTGTGGCAGAGCTGTTGAATAATGATAATATTTATTAGTTCTAGTTGGCATTTTATTTTATTTTTTAAATGTTAGTTTTTAAGTGTTTGTGTTTCCTATTCCTTGAGCTTGCAAGTCTCCATTGCAGCATTTGGAACTATAAGTGTTATCAGGACAAAGACAGCCTCGACTCCCACCGACAGGGGAAGTTCTGCTCTTTGTTTTCATTGATTGGTTATAAGGGTGTCCCGTTCTAAATGACATTTTTAATCTGATTTATAAGTTGTTGTTCTTCAGTGAGCTGATCTTTTTGTTTGTCTTGAGGTCTTTGTAATTTATCAGCAAAATATCCCTCAATACTGAAGCCACGAACTAGATTTTTTCTCACTTTTTCCCAAATTTTATCATTCTGAACGCTCATTGTAATAATCCAAGTTCCAACAGGCATGTTTAAGCCATAAAGTTTAGATTTGTCAACTTCAGGGTCTTCAACAATCCACGATTCAACAACAGACATGTCTTTTAAAAAGTCTTTTTGATGTTCAAGCGTTGAGTTGTTTTGATTGCCTTTTCTCAAAAACATTTGCGAAGCTTTGACGACCGTTTCTTTTGAAAAATAAATATAAAACTCGCCGTTTGCATTCGCTCGATAAATTGGTTTATTCGGAATTAAAGCTGCTCCCATAAGCAGTCGTTTTTCCTCATCAACTTCAGCAAGTCGAATCAGTTCGTCTTCTTTTTTAAGCGCAACAAAAAATTCTTCAATTGCTGGATTTTCGACCACGCTAACGGCTTCGATTCCTGACAATTCTTCATTTTCGTCAATAATTAATTCTATAATGTCCATAATAAGCTTTAATTTAAAAACCCGTTTTCATCAATGTTGTTATAAATTAACCCAGACTTGCCGAGCTTACAATATTGTTTTGTAAACTCTGCGCAGTTGTAACGTCTTGACTGACAACAAACGCCTGAACGGGTGGTTGTGTTCCTAGAGCTTCAGCAATCTGATTTCCCTGCGTTGTTCCTAATGTATTAAAAGAGGGCTGAAACGCTTCAGCTTGCGCTGTTTCAGTAACTGAAGCAACTGACGGAACTGAAGGTTCAGCAGGTTCAGGAATATCGCCTCCAACTCCAGTACCTGAAGTGGATTTCTTCGCTCCTTTTACAGCTTTTCTAATTGCACCAATTATACCGACGGCTTGTACTGCATACATTAACAACATTGGAATATTTTGTGGGAATCCAACTTTGGCTGTCTTTGCTGTACCTTCTGCGACTGCTGTCGTACTATTTGCAACAGCACTTTTTGAAAAGGCGATTGTCTTCTTAGCTTCCATAATCATTTCTTTTGCTGCTAAGACATTTTTTGCAATTAATGCCATTCTACCAACTTTTGATTCTGCACCTGCAAGCTGAACGATTGCATTTAAAGATCGATTCTTTCTTTTGATTTTTTGTCTTTCAAGTCTGTCTTCGTCGTTTAGTTTTTTAAGATTTTTCTTCTTTTGAATATTAAATTCTTTATCAGCAACTGACTGCATATAATCAAGTTTGACTGCATCACGTTCTTTTATTAATTCAGCTTCAATTTCTTCAAGCTCTGCGTCAGTCATCATTTTATTTGCATGATGTTCGCGCGCCTGCTCCATTTTAAGCTGAAATTCTTCGTCAATTTTCATCAGCTTGCGCTCAGTTGCTTCTTCGTCTTCTGAAAGCAGGGATAATTCATAATCTTTTTGCCATGCAGCATAATCAAGCTCCATTTGTTTTTTGGTGTCAATCTCTTTTTGTTTTTCTGCAAGAGCCTGATTCGTTGCTGTTGTTATTTGTGTTTGAAGGAGTCTTTGACTTCGTAAACGCTTAGTATCTAAGTCAATAAGCTCGCCTTCTAAAGCTGCAAGCTCGTCTTTTTGTTCTTTTGTAGTATCGCCCAACGCCTGTTCCATTTTCATTGCGTCAATTTTTAATTGTTTTGCAGCAATTTCTTTGTCAGTTATGTCTTGCTCAATCGCCTGAGCTTCTTTTAAGAGCTTAATCCTTTCTTCAGCAGAATATTTGTCTCTTTGTTCGGCTTTCAAACGCAGTTCGTTTATATCTCGATTAGCTTGCGCTCGTTCAGTGATTAAATCTCGCTCAATATGATGCGCTTTCTGTCTCATTTTTGTCACTTCAGCCATTATTTTGACCTCTCTTGATATTTCGTCAACAACTTTGCCTGTAGCGTCAGCGAGTTTTTTCGAGCCCTCAACAATCAGGTTGGTTGTAACCATGATCGGATTAAGTTCATTATTTAATTTTAGAAGTCCTTCGCCTGCGTCTGACATTGCACCTTTAAAATCTCCTGTAAAAGCTTTCTTTAATGCAGAGCCTATCAAACCCAGTCCTTCCAAAATAGCGTTAAACTTGTCCATAACCATAGTTTTTAGCATTCCTCCAAAATCAGACAAAGCCTCCTTCGGTGATTCAAAAGCTGCGATTAAATTTCTTCCTAACGATGCAAGCAAGTCTGTTACTACTTTAACAGCAGCTCCAATCATTGCCATGCCACGTTCCCATTTTTCTTGTCCTGCTTCGCTTGATTTAAAAGCTTGAACAATGCTTGAAATAGCAACAACAAAGAGACCAATTCCTGTAGAGGCAAGAGCAATTTTAAAACCTTTCGCGCCTTTAATCAATCCTTTAAAAGCTGTTACTTGATTTTTTGCCATTGTGACTGCGCCTCCTGTAGCTTTGTCAAGAAGCTTCATTGAACCTGTTAACTCTGTCGTATTTTCTTTAGCTTTTTTCATCTCCAAGTTAGCTTGTTTCTGATCAAGTTTAGCTGCTTTTAGTTCCTCTCTGACTTGTTTAAGACTAAGCTTAAGATCGTTTAATTTTTTAGAGTCTTCAGGGATTACGTTTGTTGATTTCGACATTGCTTTTTGCCAATTAGTAACAGCGCGCTCCCCTTCAATTACCGACATTGTTAATTCGTCGACTGACTTTTCAGCTTTGTCAAGATTTTCTTGCGCCTGTTTTGTATTTACGTTTAAATCGTAGTTAGTTGCCATGAGTCTTTCTTTTATATTGTTTTAATGCGTCTTTTAATGACGTAGTTAGTTTAAATTTACCTTTGGCGAAATCAATGTATTTGCCACCTCCGAGATACTCGTCTAATTGTAATAATTCAATTATTATCATGATAAAACACTTGGTTCGTAGTCCTCAAACTTAGTAATCAGCTCGAGAGTTGTTTTACGGGTTAATAAATTAGTTTTAACGCTGTTGATGAAATATTCTTCTGTGCCAATTATGATTTTATCATTCAATTTATAATTCAATAAAAAATTCAATGGCAGATATGATTCAAACTTTTTGATTCTTGTTCTTTCTTGAAAATTCTGAACAATATATTGCGTATAAAAACGCGCAAATAAGCTATTGGTATTTGCAAGCCTTGTATAAACATCGAACTCATTACCGAAATTCAAAGTATGATTGCCACTTGCTGTAGAATTTGAAGGCGCATTATATTGATTATAGCTGTTTATCGTAATAGGATAACTGCTCGAATCAACGTTCACGTTAAAAAACAAATAACCAGAGCCTTTTGCGACCTCTCCCTTTGCATCAACCCACCAAGCTTGAACGTTTCCTGTTGGTGTTCTTGTTTCATCAACGACATTGATTAAAACCTCTCGCTGTGTTTTGACTTGTAGATCAAAAGCTTTGCCGTCAAATTTGTCAGGTGCAGAATATTTTAAATTACCATATTGCGCGCTGTAATTCGCTAAATATCGAATTGAAGGCTGCGTCACTGCATTCGAATAATTAAAATTAACTGCGCTAAATGGTATCGGACGATTAATTGAGGTTTTTTCAATATTTATATATTCAGACAAATTCCATTGCGCGCCAATACTCATAAAGTCGTCAAGCGTTTGAATATATATTTTAGATGAACCTTTTAACGTGTAGGCTGTTAAATTAAAGACTTTCATTAAATTTGAAAGAAAGTCAATCACTTTAATTTTAGGGATATAATCCTGTATATAAATATTGTCTGTTTGTACGAGCGCGCCTCTTGTATAAGTAGAACTTAAGATCGTTCCGTCAGCTAAGGTTTTAATCGCTTGCAGCCCTAGAGCAGGAGCAGCCGCCCAGTTGTACCCTGCTTCGCCTTCTGTACGCAAGCGCAGTTTAAACGTTCGGGACTCAAGCGTTCCTGAAGTCATGTTTGTGGCAGTCAACGTTGTTGCTCCTGCGGGAATCTTGACATCAAACTGCTGCCAAATTATCTCGTTTGTGAGTTCGTCTCTAATTTCAGAATTAAACAGATAGCCTGTGTATGCAGTCGCGTCAAGCGTTACTTTTAAAGTCATCGATTCGCCTTTCAATAAAGTAAACTCATCGCCACCACTGAAGAAGTCTCCGTCTCCACCTGCAACGTATGTATATACGCCTAAATACCATTTAATCGAGTACCAATTAAAACGAATCCCATATTTTGGGGCGTCGTCTCCTTCTGTGTTTGTTGGCGCATTTTCTCTGTGTAACCATAAATACAGCTCGTCAAAGACATCTGAATCAAAAAAAGAAACGATTGTTTCGCCTCCAATAACTTCGTCGCTCATGTTGAACTCAATGTCGTACTGAGTTTCAATCGCTTCAATGATTCTTTTTACTTTAAGCGCAGGCTTTAATTCGCCACTTAGCCCATAATAAGGGGCGAACATAGGAATATAAAAAGGCGTATCAAATAAGTTAGGGGTGGTTATCGTGCTTGTTGAATCATAATTCCAAAACGTTTGTAAACATATTAATGGCAGGGTTACATTCCTGTCGGCAATTCCTGTCGCTGCTACTCCTGAAGTTGTTTCTCCTGTTTCAAATAAACGATTGAGATAAGCCGACCCGTAACGCGTATCATAAGCACTTAAAGGATTTAAAGCAGACAGATCGTCTTGTCCGAAGAGGTCTTTCATTTTTACAACATCGCTAAAAAATCCAACTTTATAAGAATAAACTGCATTGTTTCGCATCTGTACACCATTGAGACGAATTTCTCCCGTTTTGAAATCTGCGCCGTTTAATTTAAGAATAGCAGGGACTCGAAAACGAGCGTCAAAGCCGTTTGTTATTTGTGAATTATAATAATGTTTGAATATAGTGTTATTTATATCTGACGCAGGCAAGCTGAAAGTTTGCGTATAAGGACTGAAGACTTTGCTTATGTCTTTAACGTTTTGCATCGTATCCGTTAACGTGATAGGTTCGTCTTTGAATAGCTCAGCTTTTTGATTTTCAATATATAAATCTAAGTGCATTATTGGACGTTGTTAATTGTATTAAAAGAAAACTCGAACGTCATTTGGTGCTGAAACAATTTATCTGTCAAACTATTTTTATAAACAAAAGCGTTGTCTTTTATAATTACGCCAAGAGTTTGATTTTCATATTCAATCCAAACTTTAGTCGAAAGCATTAATTCTTTAAAGACTGAATTGTTGCTTTCAGGATACCAACCAGAATTTAGTTTTATTGCTTCGCCTCCGTTATTAACCAAAATGGTGTCTTGATGATCGCTTATATTGTAAGAGCCTGAAGCTGTTAAAATATTAGCTTTATAGTCTGTTTTCTTTACTTTAAGAGACTTAATATTGTTTTTAAAATACCATACATCTTGAACAGCTCCAAATCGATTTAAGAAGCTTATTTTTATAGGTGTATATTTACATTCGTTTATATTTCTAATAACTAAGTCAGTAACCTCGCCGTCAGTAGCCTCAACAAAAACGTTGGTAACAGGATATGTTGAAGTTTCGCCTAACAATGCAGACAAACAAACAGAGCTTTCGAAAGTTCCTCCGTCGTCAAAAATTCTTTCTTCATAATTAGAAAAGTCTCCTGTTGCGTTAGTTACATAAAAGACTTGTTTGCTCGCTTCTGTTTGTGCAGGCACTGAATAAGAAAACAACGGAGCTCCGTTATTAAGAAAAGAGACGCTTGAAGTTTTATCGACATTTATTGGAATTCTAAGAGCAGCGTCATCAGGCTTTAAGATAACATTGTTTGAAAGCAAACAGGCTCTTTCAAGAACTGGGTTTGCTCCTTGTTCAAAATAATCATAACCATAATGCGCTAAAAGACCAAGCGTATCGCTCACGATCGGCGCGCCTGCTGACAATACTTGCGTTGTTCTATAGTCAAAAAATATAGTTGTTGAAATAGCGTCTGCTGTAGCTGTTAACATTGCGCTGTCAATATATTCTCCACGAAACAAAGCAGGGATTGAGTCCTTAATCAATGAAGCAATTTCAAACGTGCAAGAAGTATCGATTGCAGTACTTTCTAAAGTATAAGTGACGTTCCCTGTCCATGCGCCACTAGCCGTGCCAAGATAAACGTATAATTCAAGCGTGCAACTTACTTGCAAAGCGTTTGACTTAGTTACAAAATAGGGCGATAAAATTAGTTTATGTTTCATTGTTTTTTTATTTAAGCTTGTTGAATCGGTGTATCTTTAAACATTGCTTTGAATTCTAAGTCGAAAGCTTGCGCAAACTCTTTGTCTAAGCGCGAGAAAGCGTTTCGAAAAGCGTTAGTGAAAAATAAAGTTGGTGTTATTCCTTGCGCCCAAATTCTATTTTGCATCCAATACGCCATCGCTTCTTGTCCTCCTGATCTGTATTGACCACCTTCTGACGTTCCTTTAGGATTTCGAAACCTTAAGTTATTTTTTTTAATATATGCTTTTAAAGACTCCATTGGAGGTTTTAATCCTTTGTATTGAAATTTATCTTTTATTTTTCCCTCGCCTGAAGTAAAGACTGAGTTTGTCATTCTTCCTTTTTGACGTCCTTCATATTTTTTGTTTCCATAATCTGTAACAACTTTTTTCTGTTGAGGGTCGTATTTTCTTTCATAACTATCAGCAGCAGAGGGATTTGACCCCCAAACTCCAGCATCGATAAACATGCCGTAAGTTTCCATTATCCAAGTCAAACGAAGTCCTGTCTCTGTCGTAATTACAGGCAAAGCCTTTAATGTATCATATAAGGGACCCTTTTTTATTTCTGACGTTGTTAAGTTATAACGCGACCTTCTGACAACGTCGACGCCCATTTTTGTTAATACTTTTCTAACTTCTTTTAAATTCATGTCTTAAGTTATTGGGCAAATTGTCATGTCGTTTGGTATTTCAATTGTAAAAGCTACACTCCAACCACAAAGCTTATTTTCAAATCGATCAGTAAAAGGCTGCATGCTTGGACTTCCTGAAAGCTGATATTTTTCAACATATAAATCACCACGTCTTAATAGCTCAGTCAGTCGATTTACAACAGCTAACTGCGTGTTCCAAATATCTTGCTCGTTTGTGTTTAATCTAAACTGACCCGTTGAGTTTGTTGTTCTAAAGTTTTTTGTTTCGTCTACAATGTCCATGCAAGCGAGAGCGAAGTCAAAAGCCCATACATTGCCGTTAAGAACTGCGTTTGATACATTAAAATGGGATAAAGGGAAGATTGTCTGTTTATCAAGATCAACGTCCATTAAATCTCCATAGGTTACCGTTTTGACGTTCTTGTCTTGAAGCAGTTGTTCTTGTATTTTGGTAGTAACGTTGTAAAATCCTTGCATGTTTTATTTTTTTAATTTTTGTTGAATAAGCCTTGCTTCAGCTTCGTTTTTTTCTTTGACAAAGCTTAAATAGGTTAGACATAAATGGAGGCGAAGCTTAGCGACTTCGTCAAATCGTCGAATGTCTCCTTGAGCGAGGGCATAAAGTTCTTCAACTGCTCCCCACTTTTTAGAGAATCCACCTGCCCCTGAAGTTGTGCTTTGTTTGTCTCCAAATAACTCTGGATATAAGTCGCTAATTCGTTTATTAAATGACAAAAAAAAACCATTGAACCTAATGCGACGCCAAGTGGTGCTTTCTTCATTATATCAGCGTATTTTTTAGAGTTTTCATATTCCTCGATTTGATACTTGTCTTTGACTCTTGCAACAATCGGACGATACATTACAGCCATTGCTTTGTGCATGTGTTCCCATTTGCCTAAATAAGCAGAAATATCCCTGTTTTCTCCATAAGTAATCTCGTCAAGGTTAGGAATAAAGCCATATTCAACCTCGTCAATTTTAAAGCTAACAACAAACTCTGTTTCTTCTTTAAATAATTGATCAATTTTTTTATTAATTATTTTAACATCTTTTAAAGGAATCTTTGACATGTCTTTTTCTTTGAGACCAAATAAAGACTTCAAGATTTTCGCTTCTGTAGGATTATCTAATGCTTGGACTTTTTGATATGCTTCAAGCGAGATTTCGTTTACGCTGTCGGGTATCATAAGGGTATAATTCATGTCGTTGCTTTAATATAAAAACAACATAATGCCAATAATGTATAATGAAGGATTATATTCTTTCGTAATCGCCAAACAAATAGTCTTCATAGTCTTCAGAAAACTTTTCTTTCATTATTTGCTTGACTTTTTTTAAAGTGTGAAATATATTAACAAAACTGATTTTAGTTTCTTTTGACATTCCTCTAATTGAAAGTGGAGTATCTCTGTAAATTTCAAAGATGCGTTTATCATACCAATGCAGCTTGTTGAGTTCGTTGTCCATTTTAGCGCACAAACGACCAAAAGCCTTTTCTTGTTCAATACTATCGGTCGAAGTTACTTCGAATTTAATTCTGCCATGCAGTGCGCCTCGATGTCCGTCTTTATATTCTGCTTTTGTCATTTTAGGTTCAAGCTCTACTTTTCGAATCTTGCTTTTTGCTTTAGCATAATTATAATAAAGGCTTCTTATAACAAAAAACATATAGCCTTTGCTGACTTTGTTGTTTCGAATGATCTTGTCTTTGCAATTGTATTTGGCTAATTTAATGTAAGCTTCTTGAACAATGTCTTGCGCGTAGTCATGCGCTCCAATTCCTTCAGCAATTTGTAGCCAAACGTCATGAAGTTCAGCGACTTTAATTAACCAATCATTGTTGTTGCTCATAATGTTTTAATAAATATTGGTGCAAAATTATTTAAGCCTGATACTTCGTCAATATATTCATCTAAAAACATTAAGGCGTCATCAAAAGAGATTTGCTGATCTAAGTCTTTAATTTTCATTAAGACATCAAGACAACGCCAATAATCATAAACAACTTGTTTTGGTTCAATTGTAGTGATACCAATTGCAGCCTTGTCAAGACCTTCTGCAAGAACGAGCGTTTCGTCTTCAGTTAATAAATGTCTGTCGTTAAAGCGTTGAATCAAGTCTGACATAATAATAAGTACGTTTTATTTTTAAATTGTAGCGATTTAATAAACATGATACTCCCCTGCGTTAGGGTTAGATAGTTGATAGGCAATACTATAACGCAAGGCATCGATGCAATGATTCCAAGCGTCAATAGGTGTTTGAGACTTCTTTTCAAGCCAACGATAGTTGTTCAGCTCGTCAATTAGTTGTTTGCTGTTAGGACTGATTATCAAATCATAATCTTGAAGCAGCGCAATGCCAAAAGTGATTGAGCCTTGTCCTTTTATTGTCGGAACTATATTACAAGACTTTGACAAGCTTTGAATTAAACGAGGCTCAGCACTATCGCCAACGATTAAGCTATTGCCTGCAAAGGCTTTATTTAAAGAAGCAATTTCTGAAGCAGACAATCCTGTTTTATAAAAGCATTGTTTGACATAAATTGTTTTATTCTCTTTGTCGATGCTTGTCTGTATTAATGTCGTTGGGTCTTTAAAGCCATAATCTTGACCAAATACGCTCTTGCTTACTTCTTTGAATTGTCCTTCGCGCCAATTTGTAAAGATCGCACCTTGAAGCGTGCCTGTTAATCCTAAACCATAAACCCGATACCAATTCCTCCAATAATCGTTGCCTTGATCTGCTTTTTGTTTAGCTCGCATTATTTCTTTGACTGCTGAATCAGGAGCGCATTCATTGTCTTTATATGTAAGAATCAACCAGTCTGCGTCATCGTCGTCTTTTAGTTCGTCATGCGCCCAGAAGTTTGAAGTCGGATTGAAATCTATATAAATATGATCGCGAGTTCTCACTGCTAATTGAAAGTAAGAATCAAAACTTATGTTATTTGCTTCGTTTATATAGCAAACATCACGACGAGCTCCACGAAGCTTGCCTTCTGCGTCTGCACTGAAGAACTCAATTACTGAGCCATTTGCGAATGTATAAGTCAAGAGCGACTTGTTAAAGCTTTCATGATTCCACCTGCCTGTTTCTTCCATTATCTTTTTAAAGTCACGAATTGCGCCTCGTCGTAAATGAGGAATGCTTTCTGCAATGATTGAAGTCTCAGTCTTTGCGTTCTTGATATTATAATCAATTAATAAAGCAATAATTCCAAATGTCTTTGAAGCAGAAGTTCCACCTTGTACAATTCGAATTCTACGGCTTAATTTTTGTATCTTTTTTATTGCTGTCGTTTTCTGAAACATCTAAAAATAAAGGTTGTTCAATAAATTGTCTAATGTCGTGCGTCTCTGTAGCTTTACCATAAGCTGAGTTCATCAGCTCAAGATATGCGCGAACGTCTCCTGATCGTGCGTTTTTAATTAATGCTAGCGTCATTATGTCTTCTTGAGACATTGCTTCTTCTTCCTGCGTAATAGGATTTAAAAACGTTTGTTTCGTATTTAGCCAACGCTTTGCAATTGTATTTCTGTTCAGCTTGCCTTTAGGTCTTCCTTTAGGATTTCCTGACTCGCCTTTTTTCCAATTCTTTAAGTTGTTATTATTTGCCATTTTCTCGCTGTTTCTTCGTTGTTTTTATATATGTATCGAGCTTAATATTATAATCAAAGTTTGATTGATTTAAAATAAGTTTAAGCTTTAAGTTTGGGAAGCTTTGACTTGCATAACCTAACTTATAAACTTGTTTTCTAAATTCTTTTAATGTTATTTGATTACAACTATCTAAGAGGTTTTTTAATTTCAGCTTACTTGTTTGACAATTCATTCTGTCTAATATATTATTAAACTTCGGTTTGCATAACTCATTAAACATTAAATCAATGTTTTCCGTGTGTTTAGACAAGCTTAAGCGATCTTTATTATATTTTTTATACTCTCGTTCATTATTTATAATTAAAGCCTTTAAAATGTCTCTTTGCTCTTTAAGTGTATTAAACAAATAAGGATAGTCTTCGCCGACAAGTTCGGGGAACGTGCAGCGATTTGGTAAAATAACCACTTGATTATTCATTATGCTTTCAGCTATACTAATACAGAAAGTTTCATGAACGCTGTTAATTGTGTTTGCATGACATCTTGAAAGCTCTTGTATATACTCATCATGCAACGTAAATGATTTTACTATTGTATAAGGTTTTGAGCTAGCGACTGAAATATTTGCTTTGTCTCCTGCTGTCAGTATAACTTGAAACTCCAACCCCTCATCATATAAAGAATCAAAAATTTCAAATGTTTCTTTCCATTGTTTATAGCCGTCAAGTCTATGATTATAAATAAAAGTAAATTTGTCGTATTTAGGCAGGCTTTTAATTTCTTCTGTATAACCTCCTAACTTAACAATGCTTTTATTTTGCAAGTAGATTATTTGTTTTGTTGTCAATACGTCTTCAGCTTCTTCAATTAACATATTAAAACAATGCTGAGAATGAAAAAAGTTTTTGTTTGCACAAAGAGAGCCAATAATCTGATCATATAAAATATGACGCGCTAATTCATAAGAACTTCGTTTGTTCGGTAAGCTTCTGTGTATTACATAATGGTGGTAGTTAAAGACTTTGGTTCTGTAAGCGTCTTCGCTCACGTCTTCGAAATATGAAAAATGATGCCCTTGTTCGACTACATTATTCCAAATCATATCGAAAGCATATTTCGAATAAATTTGTCTGAACAAATTAGCGTTAAAATGGATTACTTGATGTTTTTTTGATGAAGGCAAAGGAATTTTTATCAACTTTATTAATTTATTCAAATCGTCTTTTATATATTTTCGATTTGAATCTAAAAGAAGAAAGAAATTAAAACGCTTTGTTTTTACTAATTCATTACAAAGCTGCTTAATTATTACATAATTGCTGTCTGCGTTTATTACATCAACAGAAAACATCGGATAAATTAAAACATTTAGCTTTTTATCTTGCATATTATTTCAGGATAGGTTTTAATAAATTTCTCAAAGTCATCATGCGCAAGCTCAAACTCTTGTCTGCTCATTGACATATTTATGACAACATCGCCTGAAGCAAGAGCGTCTTGACTTTCGTCAAAGGTTTCGTCTTCAAAAGAGTCTTGCATGCTGACAACATCTAAACCCCAGTCAAGAAGGCTTTCAGAATCCCATTCGTTTGCAAGCATATCCCATTCCCATTGTCCGAAAGTGACGTTGTCTTTTATTATAAATTGTCTTTTCTGTTCTTCAGTCCAATCAGTGACTATTTCGCACCAAACCTCTTTCAAGCCTGCATGTTCGCAAGCTTTGAGTCTCATGTTTCCTCCGAGAATTGTTCCTTCTTCGTCTACCACAATAGGTCGTTTCTCAAGCATTTCAGGGAATTCTTTTATTGATTTAACAAGTTGCAGATATTTATCTTGCTTTATGTAACGAGGATTAATTTCGTTTGTTTTTATTTTCTTAATTGGAACTTTGCGTTTCATAATCTTTTATTAAGTTTTTAATTTCAGTTACTAAACCCCATACACACGGAGAACAACTGCTGAAGGTTTTCTTTTTGTTTAATGTATTGTTATAAATTTGCAGCAAACTCCTTTGAGTAGCAGCAGAAACTCTTGAGCTTTGACTTAGGCTGTCAATCGCAACATTGTCTTTTAAAAACAAATAATCTTTTTGACTTAGTTTTGATTTACTATTATAAGGGAACATCTTGTTCAAAGCTTCTTTTCTAGCTCCACAATTGCAAGGCTTTCCTGTTGCTTTTGAAATTTTATCAACTACTTTTTTAATGCCTGTCGCTTTTGTGATCTTTTCAATAGTATCGCCGAGCCCTTTGCTTTTAGTTTTCTTTATAGTCATATAATTTTAGTTTTAATAATTCTTTACAATTATTTATTTTTATTCTGATCGTCGAAGTGCTTCTTCCTAATTTTTTTGACAGCTTTCTTATTGAAGGAATTTCATATAAATACAAAGACAGAATGTCTCCCTCAGGTATTTGTTGCAATTCTCTTTTCATGCTTTTAATTATTTCTTCTTGCAATTGATGATCTTTTTTCTTTTCGCTTTGTATTATCTCAGCAAATTGATAATCAAGTCGAGACGTTCGAAGGTTCTTTTTTCTGTAATCATTTGAAATCAAGCTTCTTAGTATTTTAAAAACATAATTTTTGTTAATTTGATTTGTCTCATTATAAAATTTGTCGCAGTCGAAAGAAGTGCTTTCAAGGATTACGCAATACATTGTTTGAACAAAGTCTTCAGCGGAGCTCCGTTGTTTTTCAGTGTAAGCGTTCTTAAGTACATAAAGAATCCATTCTTCATGGTAAAGAGATATGTCTGAAATTGTTTTATCGATATTCATTGAACAAGAACTAATTCAGCTTCAGGCTCTAGCTCTTGCAATAAAGCTTCAGTTAATTTCCATTTTAAACGCCATAAATCTGTCGCAAATCCCTTGACTTCTATAAGCTGAACGCTGTCATCAGCAAGAACAATTTTAAAATCCATATAATAATTACAAATCTTTTTACCCTTAACATAAAGTTCAAGCTTGTATTGTGGAATTATTTCTTTGATTTCTCCTGCAAGCTGTCTATAGTGCAGGTCTTTGGCGTAAGCAGCTTCTTTTTTTGAGTGATATGAACGACCATTGAAAGTCTGTCTGACTGCCTTATACTTGTTGCGAGTTTGGTATTTTTTTGTGTACACTACTTATTAAAAAAGTAGTTCAGAATTTGTTTATATAAAATTAGAAATACAAAAACGGAATATGCAAATATTTATTTCAAAGTTTTTAACCAACTTTTAACATTAACGTTTTAAAAACCATTCGCGATCAACTTTTTTGACTTCGCTCCATGTTTTGCAATAGGTACAAATACCCTCAGGCTTTTCGTTTTCTGTTTTGCAGTTCCAAAGAATCGGCATACCACAGCACGTCGAAATTAAAAGATATTTATCTTGCATCATTTAGTTATTAAAATATATATCAACACAATTAGAAAGCCTATATATGAAAAGGCTGTCATTTGATACTTTGATTTGAGTTTTTCTTCTTGTTTATTCATTGCTTAATTTTTGAACTGATTCAATTATTTCTTCGCGCAAGAGCTTCCTGTTAAATTTGTCAGCACTGATTGAAGCATCAATTAAAGCAGGGAGAAAATTCATCATTGTTTCGGCATTTATTATAAAGAATCTTTGAATTTTAACATACTTGCCTTCTTCATTAAGAATATAATTATCAAAGGCAAGCGTCAGCTCCCCGTCAAGTTCATAAACGCTGTTGAATTCATGAACGTAAGTCAGCTCAAGCTGTCGTGCAAGTTCTTTTCTGATTTGTTTCTGCGTAAGGTTTTTCATTTTATTAGTTTTAAATCTAACTCTTTAGCTACATAATTAATATGTTTTTGAGTAGTCCTGCTCCAAGTTCCGAGTTGACGCAATGTATTGCCCTCGATTATAGCGACTAGCGTCGTATAAGAATAAATAAAATTATCAATCCTTAAAAGGTTCATTTTATACTTGTCAAATTTGTATATCATTTTATTAATTTTAAAAGTTAGACCATTGATTTTTTTCTCTTAAGTGTTTCTCATAAGAAGCTTGTTCAATTAATTCAAATCGTTCAGCATTATATTGATTAAGCTGAGACATTATTTTTTCGATTGAAATACTTTCATAATATTGTCCGTAATCGCCTCGAATTATTTTTCTAAAAAAATAGCCAAGATCACCCATATTTAAATGAGCGTAATCCTCCACAATTAAAGCAGCACAAAGTCGAATTTGAGTCTCGCTCATCGGACGCTTTACGTCAAGCAATTGATTTAAATGAATTAACCATAACTTAATTAAAGCAATCATTTTTGTTTTGCCTTCTTCACGAATAATTAAATTTAATGAAGGAGTCTTGCTGTCAATTGCATCTTGATATGACTTTAGTTTAATTATATCAAAATTAGTCGGATTGTAATTCGTTAAATATTTCGTCTTTGAGTTCTTCACTATATTTTTTGTCATTGTTTAAATTTTTATTGTGTAGTTTTAAATCCTTTTTTGGATAGAATCCTTTCCAACCATTAGCCATTGAATTAATAATTGACTCTATTGCGTGAGACATGTCTCTTGTTGAGTTTGCAAGCTGAGTCAAAGCTGCTTGCTCGCTCGCTTTAGATTTGTAATTAAACTTAAATTCAATTTTTTTATAATTTTTCCACTGCTGCCAAATAGATTTGAAAGTTTCGTCTTCAAAAGGATAAACAACTTTGATTTCTTCTTCTTCTTCTTTCTTCTTTCTTCTTACTTCTATAGAAGTGTTTTGTTTTGGGTTAATGTTTGGGTTTTTATTAGGTTTTTTTTCAGAGTATTTAGGACGTCCACCTTTACTTCCGTTTAGTCGTTGTTTTCTATAAAAAAGGATTTGTTGAAGCATCGTATCAAATAAACGCTGATTAATTACGCAGTCGTCAGAAGTTGAAAAAACTCCTTTATATTTAACAAATTTTTCTTTAACTATTGAAGGAAGTTTTTCCCATGTAAGCCTTGAATCATTCAGCAGAATTCCAACTCTTGATTTTTGAATTACTCTTTTACTCCACTGAACAGACAAAAGAGTTATATATATGCCTCTTTCGTTCATGTTCATGTCCATTGCTCCTGTCAGAAAATCTTGAGCGTAAAACTGAAAAGAGGGAGCTTTTTGTCGATGCTTGTCTTCTTCTTTAGCTTGCTTTTCTTCTTTTATGCTGTAGTTTTTTTTCATTTGTTTAGAATTTCATTATTTGAAATATTCATATCTGTTGCAAGTTCAGAAATTATTTTTTGTTGCTTCATTGTTAAATGATGCCAAACAAGTATAAGATTATCAAAATAATTACTTGATTTTTTACCTAACATATTTAAGCAAATTTCTAAACAATATTTATAAGCGTCTCGAAGCTCTGCTTCTTGTTTTTTTAATTCTTCAAAATTTTTTAAGTAGTGCGTAATCATACAATGAGAAACGCCTATTTGTGCGCCAATTTCTTTATGCGTTTTCTTAGGACATATTTTTTTTGCAAGTGCAGAATAAATTCTTCTAGCATCAACAACGCGACGAAGTCGACTTCTTTGCTGAATGTCGCAGTCTTTTATTGAATTAACAACTTCAATAATTTGTTTTAAATCGTTGTACATATTTTTTTTTATTTTTGCAAGCACAGGGGGGCGAGAGTGTGCTTGCTGTTGAAACTAAATTCTAAACTAAAATAATAAAAACCCCCGTTTTTTTATGCTAATTGATTTATTAAGCGATCGATTCTTCTGATTTCTTTTTTAAGTACTTCAAAAGTATATGTTGAAACACCTCTGTTTTTGTCTCTGACGAGCTGATCTTTTTGCGTTCTTAATTCAACAAAAGCTTTGTTTGTTTGAAAAATTCTCCAATCCGAATTTGTTACGCGCCAAATCGTTCGATAATTGCCTGTATGAATACAACGTTTGCTGCCGTCTCCTGAAATATAAAACATTGATTTTAATTCGCTGAGACGTCCTGAAACTTGATTTATTGGCATTTTTGTCTTGTCAACAATTTCTTCAGAAGTTAAGCCTTTAGGATATAATTTTAAAACATTTAAAAGCAATTGTCTTTTCTCTGACAACTTAGGCTGTGCCTTTTTAAATGATTCGTTTCTGTTGAGTGTAGAGGTTTCCATATTAGTGATCATTTTAATTAAAAAGGTAAATTGTCAGTCATTCCTTCAGTGTAGTCGTCTTGCATGCAGTCGTCATTCTCGTCATTAAACTGCTTTTCTTTAAACTCAGGCGTTTCTTTTATTTTATCTTGCAACCATACAGGGAAGCTGTTTAAAACGTCTAACGCAAAATTAGTATCATAATCCCAAACTAAAGGCTGATTGATCATTGGAGGCACTTCTAAGCCTTTAGGGACGCTCGAGACTCCTTGAACGTTTGCATAAGTATTGCCCTTCGCTGATACTTTATGAACAATTGTAACCATGCAGGCGCGACCTATATAAGAAGCAACATCAAGATCAAGCATTTCGTCTTCAGAAAATACTTTATTCTCTAAAGCTCCAAGATGAATCATAAGTTTAGCCTTTTCATATCTTGAAAGATTATATTCTAATGAAACAACCATTGGCTGTTCTCCCTTTTCTTCGTTAAATACGCGCAGCTCTGTCGGTAATTCAAAAGTAATTTCGACAGCGTGCTTATGTTTTTCTTCGCCTAAATACATATAAGAGGTGCGTCCTATTTCAATAATTCTGACGATTCTAGCTGCATGAGTGCCTGAAGGTACTAACTCGCGTTTAGCAGAGCTTTCTTGTTTTTTTAATTTAATTGCCATTTTTTTTTCTTTTTTTATTTATATTATTTTAAAATCTTTTGCGCGTCTAGTGTGTGCGTAAAAAGGAGCTTTGCGCAGAGCTTCTTTCTCGTTTTTTGCCATAACAACAACTTCAGAAACGTCGTA
>Ga0208013_1000288_pt1 | contig 31671 bp, 55 predicted proteins | sample 16_taG_FD_184091 | JGI IMG/M metagenome (GOLD analysis project Ga0208013, IMG submission 184091) | Marine viral communities from the Subarctic Pacific Ocean - 16_ETSP_OMZ_AT15313 metaG (SPAdes) (version 2) | ecosystem: Environmental > Aquatic > Marine > Oceanic | place: Pacific Ocean | collected...
CGATTTGACATGTGGGAGCCTGCTACCTTCGGAATGAACAAGGCCATGCAGTATGAGGAGGCTAAGGCAATTTATGGAAATAACATCAGGAGGGCTTTTACTTACAAAGCCTTAAATAGATTGATCCAAGGATCTGCCGCTGATCAAACAAAACAAGCTATGATTAATTGTTACAAGGCTGGTTATAAACCTTTATTACAAATTCATGACGAACTTTGTTTTTCAATTGATAAAGAATCTGACGTTCAAGGTGTAAAAGACATTATGGAAAATGCTATAGACACATTAAAAGTACCATCAAAAGTTGATATTGCATTAGGAAAATCTTGGGGCGAAGCTAAAGAATAATTTAGAGCGCAGTATCCTTAGGGAAAAATTTAATTTTTTTTAAGCTAGTCTAGCTAGCTATATCTAGAAGACCTAATTTTGCGTCTTCAACACTTTGATCATTAATCTTTTTTCTTAAATCTTTGATCTCTATATCAATCCACTTCATATCTGGAGTAACTCTACCCTGTTCCAACGCTTGCGTTGCCCACTTGGACTCCAACTGAAGCTTCTCCGATATTAACTTTTGTAGGGCCATCTCGGTTTACCTCTTCGAAGGTTAAGAATAAAAAGTTAGGATCCTCAAACCCAGCACCTTCAATCTCTTTTACTTCTCCTGAATCAACCTTCTTTACAAAACATTCAAGAGCGGTCTTATCATCATCAGCGCTAACGATCTCATCAAGATACACATTTTTGTATTTTACTTGGATACGATAGTGCTTCATAAGGTATTATATATCAATTTGTGACATGATTGCAACTATGTAGTCACCTTTGGTTTAGGTTTAGGTATTACTGGTTTTGGGACTTGTATTTGTCTGCACTCAAATTTAACAACAATCTTGTTTTTTTCTACGTATTCCTTATCAAATTGTTCAGTTTCTTCTAATGATTTAAACGTGCCATGAGCTACTCTATAGCCATATTCTACACAATCGTAGTGTGATGTGAACGTAAAACCAGGTATATGATGATTAGGGCAATCATTGGTTATCATACTGCACATGTACATAACTAATATAAATTTTGTCATAATATCCTATATTATCCTAGCTTATTATTTACTTGCATATCCCATTAAAATGTTTATATAAAGATACACAATAATAATAACAAAGAGGAGGCCAAATGGCAACCACAACAAAATGTGATTCACAAGTGTTCAAGGATTGGAGTGAAAAAGTAGATAATATTTTATCACGGCTACCGAAAACTGACGTAAGTGGAGAACCACTAGAGTATCAAGACGATGCTTACCAAGAAGTTATGAAGATGTTGCAGCAGTGTTCAATGAACTTTGAAGACATGCCTATATATCCAATTAACGAAACCATTGCTAATAAACTAATACAAGATCAACAGATGGGGGCCGATGAAAGACCTGATATTTAGTATGATGTTTATTGCATTGTTAACTATTATCCCAGCAAAGATATTATTATTTATTTTTGCATCTGTGGGATATTTAATGTTCTACTAACCAAGGAGGAAAAGATATGAACAAAGCTATAAATAATAAATTTTTTGAAACTACTGATTATAGTAAATTCAAAAAGACTAGAGGTAATAGACCTGTAGACGAAGCACACGTGCAACAACTTAAAAAGTTAATTGCAGAAAAAGATTTGTACGATCCAATTCGTGTAAATAAAAATCTAGAAGTTGTTGATGGCCAACACACGCTGGAGGCCAGAAAACAATTAGATCTAAAGATTCCATATATTATTATGGACTCTGATGATCCATTAGATGTAGCAAGACTTAACACAGGTCGTAAGAACTGGTCTATGGAAAATTATTTAGATCAACACTGTGCGAGAAATAAAATGGACTATCGAATTGTTCGAAACAAAATGCAACAGTACGGAATTAATGTTGCAGAGATGGTAGTGCTTTTGTTAAAACAAACTTCACTGTGGTCAAGAATCAGTAATGATTTTAAAACAGGACGATTTGTAATTCCTGCAGGAGGTATTGAACATACCGATCGTATTGGATCACAATTGATGCAACTTAAAAAATATTTCTATGGTATGGAATCTACAAAGAATAAAAGATTCAAACGTTCCATGGTGGTGTCTTATATTGTTGCTGACAAACACCCTAAGTTTGATCATAGAAGATTTAAAACTGCTTGTAAGAGTAAATCTTCATGGTTTTTGACAGGTACATCTACTGCTGATTACATAGCGATCATTGAACGTATTTATAATGCAGGACTGACTCAAAAAAATAAAATAAATTTAGTTGAGTTTTATAAAACTAAAGAGTATCAAGACAAATAGGAGAAACAATGGACGTAAACAAATGGAAATCAATTGCTGTTGATATCGAATCATACACAATTATTAGGGCAATGGGTGCAAATGGCCTTAGAAACCCAGGCAACATGATTAAAAAAATGGTTAGCGATTCTATAAAAAAGATTGCTAAAAAAGAAGGTGTTGCTGAACCTAAGATGAAAGAGAATTTATTGACTCAAGGAAAGAAACTCTTGAAGTAATAATAAACATCACTGATGTTGGATAAGGGCCGCGAGAGTGGCCCTTTTTTATTTGACTTAGATCAATAAATAGTTATTAATTAAATAGTATTCCTAAGCCTAAATGAAATAAGTGGGGCTTTCAAAACACTTTATTTTCATAGAACAACGAAACTCAAATTTAACTTTAATTTAAGGATTTATTTGTGGGCAAAGCTATTAAGAAAAGTAGTGAAGAAGCATTAAACCATGCGTTGGACAAGCTAGTGATGGTGTGTCCAAATAAGAAGACGTATGATGAGTTAACAAGTTTAATGTTTCAGTTGTATTGTGGAAATGACTTTGGTTTAGGAAATTTCAGTCTTTCTTTTCTCGACAAAATCGAGGATAGATGGCGATCAGGACGTAAATCGGTAGCGAAAGCTAAAGGTTTAACTCTGGTTGTTAAAAATGCTTAACCACGGTGTAATTTTTCCATATCGATATCTTTTCCCGCATCGTGGTTATGCAAATGAGTACCAAAAAAGCTAGGGGATTACTTAAAGATTCAATCATATTATTGGACCTGATGACAGGTGAGGATAGAATGAACTACCTTGAGCGCATGTGGAATTTGTATTTCAGAGTGTACGAGAAGAAATCTATTAGAGTTACAAGAAATAAAAAATCTAAAACTTTTTTAATGGATAAGAAGAAAGCCTATGACTTGTGCTCCCAGCTTACTCAAATTTTTGGGCATTAAATTGAGTTTAGAGATTGTAAAACCTAAAGCTTTTGCAGAACAGCGATTGTTTCAGGCAATACTTGTCCAGGCGTTGGAGGACGCTGTAAATCCATCTGGTTTTAAGAAAGAGACATATTACAAGCATGATTCTCATAAGTGGTTTGTTAGTAATAGTATAGAATTTCAAGACATATGTTGGGGTGCTGACATGGATCCTGAGTTTGTACGTGGTGAGTATATGAAAATGGTAGATAGTGGAAAAATTTTTTTTACAAAATTACAGGTATCCTGGATTAAGTATCGAGATTTATATAAAAGGTATCGGGAGTGTAATACTAAGGAGGAAAGAAGAATTATTAAGAAATTGATATTGAAAGAGAATTTAAAAAGATTAGAGGACTAGTCATGGGGGTCGAATGTGTTTGACTCCTGGAGGAAAACATAGGGAGCAATTCCTCGAAAAACCTCCAGAAGTAATTAACCAATTGTGAATGAACACAGCTGAACTGTATCAGAATAACGGATACCGGACAATGGAAATATTTACTATATAGATTATCTAGACCCCTGAGCAATAAAAAGTACCCCCGGGGGTAAAAGAGGTGTCCCTGCTGTCCCTGTAGACTATTATTCAATTATACCAACACTTCTAATCAATTTAGTACTGTCCCTGTGGTGTCCCTGTGGTGTCCCTAAGGGACACCACTCTTGCGGGAACGCTATCGAAACTTTTTGGGGCTATTACTTTACGATGAAATAATCTATATAATAGAAATATGCGAAAACAATTATTTATGTTAGCTAAGGATAGAGTTAAAAAACTATTCCCTGGAAATAAGGAAAAACAAAAACTATATACTGATGAGTATGATAGTGCAAAAATACATATGTCTCATACATCTGCTGATAGTTATGCAAGAGGTGAAGTGAGAAGAATATTTACACCAAAAAAACCTAAAGGTAGAAAGTAATGCCTGGTGGACTTAAAAAGAAATCATTAAGAACTGAATTAGATTTAACTCCAAAACAAAAAATGTTTGTTGAAATCTATGTTGCTGATTGGGGTAGCATAACACAAGCTGAAGCTCTTAAACGTGCAGGCTATGTTTGTACTAATGAAAAAGATTATGGATCTGTTGCATCTAGAATGTTATCTAGAAAACACAGTCCTCATATAGCAAACTACTTTGATAAGTTGTTTGAAAGAGAAGTAAAAAAATACACAAGTGACAACCTTAGAAGATATAAAAGGTTAGAAAGAATTGCTGACAAAGCAGAGAAAGAAAAACAATTCGCTGCTGCTATTAACGCTGAGTATAGATCTGGTCAATTGGCCGGTGCTTATGTTGATCGTAAAGAAGTAACTGTTAGTGGTTTGGAGGGTATGTCACGTGAGCAACTTGAAAAAAAGCTCGAGGAACTATCAAACAAGATCGATGGATTCAATGCCAAAACGATCGAAGTTGAGTCCGAAGACGTTACAGCAATTGAAGAGGGCTAGTTGGTCTGAGTGGTTAGATGTTTTTAACCAAGTACATAACTCTACAATAACTACTTCAGTTGGTAAAATTAAGGTAAAGATTGATGATTAAAAAAAAGAGACAACAATCTAAAATATTAAACTTTGATTTTAAAAATCTCGGTAATGTAATTGATGATTATCCATTTGTTGAGATAGAGTGGTTGGACATCGAAGGTGATGCTGGTTGGAGCAGCACAAAAGATTTAAGCAAAGAACAATTACCTGTATGTGTATCAAAGGGTTACTTACTTAGTCAAAAGAATGGGATTACGAGGATATTTAGTGATTACATTAAGTCTAAGGATAAACCAACGTTTGACAATATTGGTGCAACAACTATTATTCCAACAGCAGTAATTAAATCAATTAGGAAAATAAAATTATAATTAACTTACTTAATCATGTCTAATAAAAATGGGGAAACTAGGCTATGGCAAAAGGTAAAAAAAGGACTGACTGATTGCTTTCTAACTCGCGTAGAATCTAGCACAATCAATGGTATTCCTGACATTCATGCTGTAATGAGTAATGAAGTTTTTTGGATGGAATTAAAATCAGATTCGTTAAGTTATCCGAAGCTAAATAAGTGGCAGATTGTTTGGATCAACAAGTATATCATGGCTGGTGGTAAAGTTATTATCTTGGGTGAGACCCCTTTGAAGAGAACCCTTAAACTGTACAGACCGGTGTCCGTTTTCACTGATGCTCGTTCCCTCGTCCCGTTTGCCTCGTTCTCGTTCCCGTTACAATGGCCACTGGTCCAGCGCAGGATGCTAACGGAGCTGGGATCTCCTTCAGAGGCAGCGTAGCTCTCGTTCTCGTGCCCTGGCCACTGATCTTTTCCCTCTTTGTTTGATCAGTGGCCTGGGGACCAGCAGCAGGTGAAGCTCTCGTTTCTCGTTCTCGTTTACTGGATAAATCTCGTTCTCGTTTACTGGCCACTGGTGAGCCCCCGCAGCGTCAGCTTCAGGGGGGTGAAGACTGGGATCAGGAGAACTTTGTGGTTGACAGGTATCCCATGATGTCGTATGGTCAGACAAACAAAGGAGAATATATGGCAATAGATTTCGATGCACTGGATCTCGTTCGAGGCGAGAACAAATCTCGTTCTTACAACACTAAGTTAGATGGGCTCCAGCAGCAGGTGACTGAGCTCACCACGCTGGTAGCTCAGATGGTAAAAGAACTTCCTATGGAAAAGAAATGGTCGTTTGAAGAAAGATTAAAAAAAATCAAAGAAAGGCCTTGACAGGTATCCCATCGTGTCTTATATGTAGTTCGTTAACCAAAGGAGAACTACATGATAAGTAAAAAACTAATACAGCAGATGAACAATTATTATGATCAAGAGTATATCAAAGATGGATCTAAGCCCAAAGAAGATAAACCTGAAGAAGGCAAAGTATACGCACTGACCGGTGGCTCGGGCACGCGCTGCATTGCCAACGGAAATACATGGAAAGAGTCAGAGGTGAAGGATGACTGATGAACTGAAGGAGTGGTACCTAATGCCAAGCATCAAGGAATGCCTCGCTGAGTATCAGAAGCAGGATATAGGATTAATTGCAGACATTGCTAAGCACGGCTGCTCAGGAGGTGTCGCTGGTATTACGTATTACTCAGAAACAATTGCGTTTCATGATCACCATCAGGAGGAGATCTGGCAGCTGGTCCAGGATCACGCGGATGCAGCTGGCCTGAAGAAGGGTGAGTTTCTACAACACATATCCGAAGACCCAACCTCGCTTACTGGACTAGTTAATGATCTCGTTTGGTGGACGGTTAAAGTTCGGGCCCAGGAGCTGCATGAACTGGTACCTGCAGCTGGAGCTTCCATATGAGTTTCGTTGTCGTTTGGCTGTGCCTTTTGTTTATGTTTCCTGGTATCACATTAGCTGGCACTGGGATCCTGATGCTCTCGCTCGTTGGTATTCTTTGATGCACCACATGTCGTCTCGTTTAGAAAGGTGAGCCCCCTGCGCAGAAGCTACTGATGGAGTGAAGGACTGGCGCTGGAAACTCTGGTGGTAAAGCTCGGTCTCGTTTGAAGTAATGGATAATGTGGTACATAGACTACTATGGAGTTTGGCACCCAGCAGGAGAAACTGCTGTGGTATGAAGAATGGTAAGGTTGCTAGTTTAGAATAATTCTAAAAGATAATTGTTGCATTAGTATATAAGATACGATAAGACATTAGAATTAATCAACAAAGGAGAAAAGTTATGGGATTAGATCAACACGCACACCTTCGAGGTCAAAAGGTAGATTGGGAACAATACTATTCTGATGATGATTACGGAGATAAAGCAAATGTTTTTGTGTGGAGAAAACACGCAAGACTTCAACAGTTCATGGCAAAGAAGTGGGACGAACAAAACTCACACCATAAACATGAGGGAATGCTCTCAAGTTTAGGTTTTAATTCTGATTGTGATGCCCCTGTATATATAACTCAAGAGGTGGCTAAAGAGTTAGCCGAACAAATACAAGAGGGCTTTAAGGATTACAAAGCAGAAGATGGATTTTTCTGGGGGCAACAGTTCCAAGAGGAAAGCGTCAAGGAGTACAAGGAACAAGATATCAAGTTCCTTAAATTCTGTGAGCAATCTATCAACGAGAGTAAGGTCGTTGAATATTGGTGTAGTTGGTAATGGCTACTGATAAAATTAACGAGGCGACAGATGTCGCCTCGTCTCGTTCTCGTGGTGGAAATAAGAAAGATAATAAAACTAAACAACAGCTGGGGACGGCACGGGAAAAACTTTTCACCGAAAAAATAAAAAGACTATTTAATCTATTAGAGGATAATAATGCTAATACTACTATTGCTAGACCTAATAAACTTAATTAAAAAAAAGTTAAATTAACTATTGAATAAGATTTAATAAGATGTATTAATTAGAGGTATTTATAAAAATACATAACTTAACAAAGAGGTAAAAATGCAAAGAGCAAAAAAGCTAAAGCAAGACGAAAAAAAAATAGTCCTAGCTTATGCAACACTAAAGCTAAAAGCAAATAGACTTAACAAAGAGTTAGACAGTATGAAAGAGCATGTTGTTAATCTATTTGATAGAACAAACCAAAATTTAATTATTGTTCAAGACGAGCATGGAAATAATTTTGGATTGCAAAAGATTAACAGAAAGAGAAAATCTTTTGATAAAGATAAATTTAAATTAAGTCATTTAGATTTATGGAATGCACATCAAAAAGAAATTGCTTATTGTGAGTATAAAGCAATAGGTGGTATTAATGGATTGCAAGAACCTAGCGAGGTATCAAATGCCCAATAATGATTTGATCAACATAGCTAATGTATTGAGTGAGAAGTTAAACTCTAATGCACCTACTTCACTTGCTGACATGGTGGTGGACAATGGACAAAAGAAACAACTCAACTATGAGATCATGTTTCAGTTGTTAATGGGCGAGTGTGAAAAGCACATACTTGAGAACGTTGGCAATCCAATCGTTGATGAATTCAAGGACAACATACTTAAAAAGTTCAGCACCCTTGTTCAAGCAATACATAACACAGAATAATTAAACACTAACCAATGGCGAGGCTATGCACCTCGCCATTGGTGTATCTATCACACACCTATAGCAAGGCTCATAATCAATCTCATAATCGTTTTTAAAATTGCAGGTATCAGGGTTCGCGTTGCCAGGCTAGGTTTTTTGAGGCGAAAGGGTTTACAAAGTAGGATATACAAATATACTAGGGTCCCAAACGAGATGAAAATAGAAAACTTAACTGAAGATGAATTAAAAGATATTATTCTGAAAAAACAGTTAGAGTGGATCAAGCTCTGCCAGGATAATTTTTTAATTTTTGCAGAGTCTGTGTGGCAAGACTTTATCTATCGTAAAACAAAGGACCCAAAGAAGTATGGGCACCATCAAATTATTGCTGAATCGTTTCAAGATATTGCAGATGGTGATGCAAAGAGGCTCATAATCAACATGCCACCACGTCATACTAAATCTGAATTCGCATCTTATTTATTCCCTGCTTGGTATATTGGTAAGTATCCAAAGAAAAAAATTATGCAGGTATCACACAATGCTGAACTTGCTTCAAGGTTTGGTAGCAAAGTTCGTAACTTAATGAACACCAAGGAGTATAAAGAAATCTTCGGAAGTGTTACACTTCGAGAAGACAGTAAAGCAAAAGGCAGGTGGGAAACCAATCACGGTGGTGAATACTTTGCAGCGGGTGTAGGCGGATCTATCACAGGTCGAGGGGCCGATTTGCTTATTATTGACGATCCACATACGGAACAAGATTCCTTGTCCGATACAGCGATGGAACGTGCTTACGAATGGTACAGTTCAGGACCCAGACAGCGTTTACAACCAGGAGGAAGAATCTTAGTTGTTATGACTCGTTGGGCTACTGATGATCTTACAGGAAGGTTGGTCAAAGCACAGAGTGGTACTAAAGCAGACCAATGGGATGTAATTTCTTTTCCTGCAATCATGCCAGATGATAAACCCGTATGGCCTGAGTATTGGGGTAAAGAAGATTTAGATTCTGTTAAAGCCTCAATCTCAATGAAAAATTGGAATGCACAATATATGCAGGACCCAACCTCAGAAGAGGGTGCAATTATAAAAAGGGAATGGTGGCAGGATTACGATAAAGAAAATTTACCAAAGTTACTTCATGTCATACAAAGTTATGATACTGCATTTTCTAAAAAAGAAACTGCAGATTACTCAGCTATTACCACCTGGGGGGTATTTGAACCTATAGAAGGTTACGAAAAAGCAATTATATTATTAGATGCACAAAAGGGACGTTATGATTTTCCAGATTTAAAAAATGTTGCACTAGAGCAATATCATTACTGGGAACCGGAAACTGTAATCATTGAAGCAAAAGCTAGTGGTACACCATTAATTCACGAACTTCGTAGAGCAGGAATTCCTGTAATTGATTATGTTCCAGCTAGAGGACGAGATAAGCATACTAGAATAAATAGCTGTGCACCTGTATTTGAATCTGGTATGGTGTGGGCACCTTTAGAGGAACACTGGGCACAGGAAGTAATTGAGGAATGTGCAGCGTTTCCTAATGGTCAGTATGATGACTATGTTGATTCTATGACCCAAGCTGTGTTAAGATATCGACAAGGTGGATTTGTTTCTACGTACTCGGACGATTGGGACGACCCACCAATGAAATTAGAAAAAGATTATAAATATTATTAGGAGAATTTTATGGGAAGAACTACAAAAAGAATTGGTCTAACTCAAAGAGGATCTGATGAAGGTGGTTCAACTTCAAGAACTTCTACTCAAATTGAAAATTATCATAGAAACAAAAGAACTTTTCAATACAAAAAAAATGATAGAGGAAAGATAATTAAAATTCCAATGCTTACAGGTGGCCAAGCAAAAATTGCAGCCAAAGCTCCACCACCAAATAAAATTGATGCAAAAGATTTCGCTGTGCTAAGAGCAGAAAAAGCAAAAGGCAGAGGCATGGGTTTACAAGATGAAAAAGTTAAACCAGGTAAAGTTATGAAAGCAAACTTAGGTTTAATGTTTATGAAAAAAGCAAAAGACAAAGGTGCTAAAGGTGCTGAGTTTTTATCTCCACTTGCAATGCTAAAAAGAATTTCTGGTAAAAAAATGGGTGGTGTTGCTAAATACAGAGTCGGTAAATCTATTAAAGTTAAAGACGATTCATCTTTTAGTAAAAAAATGGAACTTCAAGACAAAGGTGTTATCAATAAAAAAACTGGTGCTGGAAGAGAAAAAATTACAAAAGCATTAAAAGCAACTAGAGTTGGTAAAATGTTATTACCTGTCGCTGTAGCGGGAGTCGCTGCACAACAATATTTAAAATCTAAAATGAAAAAGAAAGATGAGCCTAAGAAAAAAATGGGTGGTGGCATGATGAAGAAATATTCTTCTGGTGGAGAATCTTCATATACAAAAGGATATGAAGGAAGAAAAACTGGAAAAGGTGTAAGAGAAAGTTTAAAAGATAAAGTTACTCCTATGAAAAAAGAAAGATTATTAGAAGGACTTAAGGCCTCTGGTAAAATGGGTGGTGGCATGATGCAAAGACCTATGGGTTACAAGTCAGGAACATCAGTAAAAGTAAAATGCAAACTAGGTAGAAACAAACCTACTAAAATTACATAGGAGGGACAATGTCCCTAAAGGCATTACTCAGAGCTGGTAAGGAATTACTCAAGGCGAAAAAACCTTCAGCAACACCGACCACCGGACAACAGACAAATCAAATAACTTACACACCTAAACCTTCACAGGCACAGGCTAAGGAATTAGTTACACAAGAATTAAAAAACCCACCTGTAGTTTTAAAGAAAACAAAACCCCTGCAGATGGGTGATGACTTAGCACCTGCTTTTGGTTCATCAACATATGACTGGGCAATGAGAATGGGTAGATCTAAGTACACTGCAGATGAGTGGCTAGATCATTTAACATCTACTAGAAAAGTAAACTTTAAAATATTTGGTAAGCCTGCACAGAAAACGGTCCGTGAACAAAAAAGATTTAAATACGATCAAGGTCCCTTTGCCGGTAAAGAAGTTAGTGTATCCAAAGAAGAATTATTCGATTCCAATTTAGCAGTATTCAATGAAGCAGGAGACCTAACAGGTGGCCTGTTATATGCAGCAAAGAAATTTGGTTTAAAGCTTGATGCTAATGAAATAGGAGCAATGATCAAACTCAACCCTATTAATAGATTAAAACCAATTGAACTCGGTGTTAACAAAGGTGCACAAGAAGCATTTGATGTATCAGCAAAGAATGCAAGGAATGTTGTTAGAGATTTACAAGTCAAATACAAAGATAATGATGCTATAAAATATGAATTAGATCAACTGCAATACTATTTAAAAGCTGATAGCGGTGTTCCAAGTAGGGGATCTCTAAGAGATATAAATGATACATTAAAAAATTTGACAAAATCTGGAATGGTATCTGTAGATGAAAAAAAAACACTGAACAAAGTTATTGGTGATATTAATAACAAAGTTGGACCAATGCAGGCTACAAAGACAAGATACGGAAATGAATCTAATTACACATTACAAGGGGGTAAAGATTACAGAGAAACTATCTTTACACTTCCAGAAGATATTACAACTAACGCAAAATTTAGAAATAAAGGTGGACACTTTACAGAGGAGATTGGAGATACAAATAATATTTATCATATTAGATTTGATACAAGGTTCACACCTGATGGTAAAAAAGTATTTATGATCAATGAAATACAATCTGATGTAAACCAGAGTATTGCAAAAAGTATGACTAAAGCCGCACAACTATCAGGAGAGAGAAGACTGAATCCCTTTAATGCTGAAATAGAATTAAATTTACTAGTAGGTCAACGTGGTCGAATGCTTAAGGATTTAGATGAAGCTGTTGCTAAAAATGAGTTTGGTAGAGTAAATGCTATTAGTGCATCTATGAAAGATATCAATACAAAATTAAAAAGATTAACTACTCAAAGAAATACTTACAGTGATGATAAAAAAGATTACTTCCCAATGGTTGAATCAGATTCATACGGAGATCATGCAATAAAATATTTGATGCAGAAGGCTGCACGTGAGAATGTTGATTACGTAGCCGTTGCCCCGTTTGACAAAGTAAGTTTCAGACAAGGTTACAAAGCTGGTAACGAAAGATTTTACGGTTATTCTAATGGTAAAGGTATAGGTAAAAAGGGTAAAGCAGTACTTCCAGATGTTATGGGTAAGAACGCAAGGTTCTATGGATCAAGCGCAGGGCCAACAAAGATATCTCTGTCAGATCCAACAAAACCATATAAAAATGTTAGTAGTGATAACTTCAAATACCCATCAGATCACCCGTTAAAAGGAAAAGAAATTAAAAGCACATATCACACTAGTTCTGGTATGAATCCAGAAAAGGGAACTAAAAATATTCCAGCAGGGGATCCACGCTTGTATTTCGATGCATATGCGATTAAAGTAGTTCCACTAATGAGAAATACACAAAAAACTTATAAGTCCAAAGGCGGACTTGTAGTGGATATGTTTAAACCAATAAGGTACAATTAATCATGGCAGTAGAAAAAGTAACAGAGGAATTAGCAGAAGAAGTAGTTGAACAACCTGAGGGTCTTCCAATTGATGTAGAAGTTGAAGGAGAAGAAGAGGTTGTAGAGGAAAGACCTCAAGACGATTTTAATGCAAACCTTGCAGAAGACATGGATGAGCGAGAGCTTAAAGAGATGGCTCTGGAACTTATTGAAGAATATAAAAAAGATAAGACATCTAGAAAAGAATGGGAAGATGCTTATATTAAAGGTTTAGATTTATTAGGAACTAGATACCAAGAAGTATCAAGACCATTTAAAGGAGCCTCCGGTGTCACGCATCCATTGTTAGCTGAATCGGTTACACAATTCCAAGCACAAGCATACAAGGAACTCGTACCATCTGATGGGCCAGTTCGAACACAAGTCATAGGTTTACAAACACCGGCTACCGAACAACAAGCAGATAGAGTTAAAGATTATATGAACTACCTGCTGATGGAGGAGATGGAAGATTACACAACTGACATGGATCAGATGTTATTTTATCTACCCTTATCAGGATCTACATTTAAGAAAATTTATTACGATGCATTATTAGATAGACCTGTATCTAAATTTATACCAGCAGAAGATTTAGTAGTTCCATACTACGCATCAGATTTAAAAGACTGTGAGAGAATTACGCATGTTATTAAAATGACAACTAACGATGTCACTAAAAAAATGGCAGCAGGATTTTATAGAGATATAGAATTGATTGATTCAACTACAGAACCCGATTCAGTAGAAAAGAAACTAAATGAATTAGAAGGTATTAAAAACACGGGTACAGATTATTTAAACACAATTTTAGAAATGCATGTAGATTTAAACCTAGATGATTTTGAAGACTTTGATGACAAAGCTAAGAAGATTAAAATTCCATACATTGTAACTATTGATGAAGGTAGTGGAGAAGTTTTATCTATTTACAGAAACTACAAACCTAATGACATAACTTACGCTAGAACAGAATATTTTGTTCATTACAAATTTTTACCAGGACTAGGTTTTTATGGTTTTGGTTTAACACATATGATTGGTGGTTTATCACAAGCAGCAACTCAATCTCTAAGACAATTAATTGATGCAGGTACTTTAAAAAATTTACCAGCAGGTTTTAAATCACGTGGTATTAGAGTTAGAGATGATGATCAGCCGATTCAACCAGGAGAGTTCAGAGATGTGGATGCACCTGGAGGAAATATTAGAGATCAGTTTTTTAATCTACCGTTTACAGAGCCATCACCTACACTTTACAACTTGATGGGCTTCGTTGTTCAAGCAGGACAAAAGTTTGCAGCGATAACAGATTCAAATATTGGTAATGATGCTCAAAACAGAGCTGTTGGAACTACTGTTGCACTTATGGAAAGAGGATCACGTGTAATGAGTGGTGTTCACAAACGTTGTTACTACGCAATGAGATTAGAATTTAAGATTTTAGCAAGAATTTGTGGTGAATCTTTACCACCAGAGTATCCTTATGATGTTTATGGTGGCCCAAGACAAATAAAACAAGCAGATTTTGATAACAGAATAGATATTTTACCTGTGGCAGACCCAAATATTATGTCTATGTCACAAAGAGTAACACTTGCACAAGCACAATTGCAAATTGCACAGTCAAATCCACAAATGCACAACTTACACGAAGCCTACAGACGTGTTTATGAAGCACTTGGAACTAAAACTATAGATCAAATTCTAAAACCACCACCAAAACAGCCAGAACCTTTAGATCCTGCAAAAGAAAATGCACGGGCACTTCAAATGAAGTTGCTTACAGCGTTTGAATTCCAAGATCACGATGCACACATTGCTGCACACATGGCATTTATGGCATCAAGAATGGTACAAATTAATCCTCAGGTATATGCACTACTACAATCGCATATTTCTGATCACGTTTCTTTTAAAGCTAAAGCACAAGTTAAACAAATGGTTATGGAAAATCCTGAAATGGCACAAATGGCTCAACAGGATCCTCAACAGTTTGAAATTATGTTTGAAGCTGAAGTTGCAAAGGTTGCAGCACAGATAACTCAAGAGTTAGTACAAACTGAAAATGCAAATCAGAATAAAGAGGACCCATTAATTAAAATTAAACAACAAGAAATTGATTTAAGAGCTATGGATCTTCAAAGAAAAGCAGAAGAGACTAAATTTAGAGCAGATCAAGAAAATCAAAGAGCGGCAGACAGACTTGATTTTGATTATGATAGACTTGCAACACAAGACCAACAATCAGATGAAAGATTACAAGTTGCTAGAGAAAAAATGAACAAAAAATGAGAAAAGGTTTAAGCGGAGGTGTACGTAGTGGCCCACCTCCTAAAAGAGGGCCAAACCCACAAGGACTAACCGAAAAGAAGTTTAAAAGTGTTAAAAAGTACACCAAAAAACTCATACGAAAGTCTTCCAGTATCGTCTAAATTAATTTTTCTAGCTGGAATATTTGATGGAGAAGGAAGTTTTGGCATTTGGTCAAAGGGGATAGGAAGAAAAAAAGAATTTGCTTGCACAATAGAGATGACAGACCGAGATACGCTACAAAAATTTGTAGATATGTTCGGGGGTCAGATGTTTCCCTGTAAAATAAGAAAACCACACCACACTCCAACTTGGAGATGGAGGCAGAACGGCTACAGGGGTTTCCAAATAATGGATAAAATGATAGAATTCATGAGTAAAAGGAGACAGGATAAATATTATGTGGTTAAGCGCGATAAAATTGGCGGCACAAGCAGGTACGCACATCTTCAAAAAACGTCAAGAGACGAAGATGCTGATGGCGGACGCACAAATGATGCATGCAAGAAAGATGGCTCAAGGTGAGGAAGCTTACCAAGGTAAACTTTTAGAATCAAGAAATTCGGACTGGAAAGACGAGGCAGTTTTGATAATTTTGTCAGCGCCCATAGCAGTCCTGAGTTGGGCTGTCATAAGTGATGATCCAGGAGCGATGGACAAGGTAAAATTGTTCTTCGAGATGTTCTCACAGCTCCCGTCATGGTTCACAAACCTGTGGATCCTTGTCGTTGCGAGCATTTATGGTATTAAGGGAACTCAGATCTTCAGGGGCGGAATGAATAAGGATAAGAAATGAAATATTTAATTACACTTATATATCACTGGTCTACTAAGTTGACTTCATGGTCTTGGACAAAATTATATGGAAATAGAACAACAGGGTTAGGGTACAAAAAATGAATTTAGAACGAGACTTACAAAAATTAAGAAAAGAAAGAGCATTAAAAGAATCTGCAATTGCTCAACTACGTAAAAGAAGTAAAGATTCAGTAGCTAGACCTAGAGCAAAAAAAAATATACTATCAACTAATCCAGGGATGCAAAAAATATGACAAAGTTATGTGCTAGAGGCAAAGCAGCCGCAAAAAGAAAATTTAAAGTTTATCCATCAGCTTATGCTAACGCATATGCATCAAAAATATGTGCAGGTAAAGCAAAAGATCCATCAGGAGTAAAAAGAAAAGATTGGGGACCTAAGAAAGCTGCAAAAGGCGCTGAAATAAAAATTAAGAAAGTTATTAAGGGTTTAAAAAAAGCTTCTAAATTACACGCAGGACAAGCAAAAAGTTTAAGCACAGTAAAATTAGTAAGAGGCGGTGGTGCAGCTATAAGAGGACTTAACTTTCAAGGTGTGAAGTAATGAACAAGAAAGGTTCTTGTTGGGAAGGTTATGTTCAAAAAGGAATGAAGAAAAAAGGGAATCGTATGGTTCCAAATTGTGTGCCTGCAATGAAAACAGGTGGATTAACAAAATGGTTTAATGAAAAATGGGTAGATATTGGAGCAAAGAAAAAAGGTGGCAAGTTTCAAGAGTGTGGAAGAAAATCTGCCAGTGGTTCAAAGCGGAAGTATCCGAAGTGCGTACCACTTGCAAAAGCCACAGCGATGTCAAAGTCGCAAAAGGCCTCTGCTGTTGCCAGAAAGAGATCAGTAAGTAATGCAGGGCCAAAACCAGCTAACGTAAGGACATAAAATGTGGAAATGGATAAAAAAACTATTTAGACCTTGGAAACTTAATAAAGTATCACCAGATATTACATCGGTAAAACCTAAGGTGGACTTAACAGGTCTTACAAAAGGTGATATAAAGAAATTAAAGAAACAAGGAAAAATATAATGCCATTAAGAAAAGTATCAAATAAAAAAACTGTTGCAAATAAACCAACTAAAGATCCTGTGGATCCTAAAGATCCTAAAAAAAAGAAATACAAACCAGGTAAAATGGGAAATCCTGCAGTTGTAGAAACTTACGAAGACGCAAGAGAAAATGCAATGATCAATAGAAACGTTCCTACCATGAAAGAAGGTGGCTATTGTAGAGGTGTAGGTGCTGCAATCAAAGGCACTAAATTCGAAGGCGTTTTTTAGTTTACAAAAACCCTAGATAATATATAGATTCGTTATGAGTCTAAGAGCAACATTGCTACAAGCACTAGAAGATAGATACAATGCTCAAATATCTGAAGCGGATGCAACTATTCAAATATATCTAGAAAAACCTGTAGCGATTGGTGAGCACCCACAACACCTTGATGAACTAGATAAGTTAATTACTAAAATAGCAGAAGCAGAAGAAAAAATACAAGTTCTTCAACAATTCAAATTATGATAGGTGGCGATAGTAAAGAATACGAAATATTAATAGAAGCCTGTGAATCCTTAGCATCAGATAATTTATTTACAGTAGAGATAGGGGTGAGACAGGGACTAGGTTCTAAGTTAATTCTTGAAAATCTTAAACATAAAAAACACTGGCACATTGGTATAGATCCTTACGGTAATATATCTTACCCACATTTTGATAACCAACCTTCAATTGTTTGTAATTATACAAATAGTATGAAAGTTGATTTATTAAGAGACTTAAACTTTGAAAATTTTACATTGTACCAATTAGATGATGATGAATTTATGAAAAGTTTTCATGATGGTGTACCTATTTACAGAGAAAAAAAAGAAATCATAAATACTTATGATTTAGTTCATTTTGACGGGCCACACAAAACTGTTGATGTTATTAATGAAGCAATTTTTTTTGGAAAAAGATCTAAACCAGGTTCGGTGTTTATTTTTGATGATTATCCTTATTATGACATGGATGCAGTATTAAAAATAATAGTAAACGAATATGGTTTTGAATTATTAAAACAAGGTAAAAGTAAAATTTCATTAAAAAGAAAATAATGGATATAGATACAATATCACTCGTACAACATAAAGTTAAGAAAGCTTTGGTTAGACTCAAGTCACACGCTATATATGGTGTTGACACCATGGAGAAACTACAATATGTTAGGGGTCAAATCAGATCTCTTGAGGATCTGCAACAGGATCTTAAAGACCTGCTGACAACAACGGAGTATGAAGATGATAGAGTCCACGGAGACACCGAAACGGACTGAAGCGCTTCTAGATGCCTACAAGGCAAAAGATGAAGTCGAAACAGTCCTTGATCCAAAAGCGATCGACAAATCAACATTAGATAAATTACCAACACCAACTGGATATAGAATTTTAGTTCTGCCATTTGCAGGGCCTAAAAAAACCAAAGGTGGTTTGTGGTTATCTGATACTACACAAGAAACAATACAAATGACTACAGTGTGTGGTCTAGTATTAAAAATGGGAGATCTTTGTTATCATGACAAAGAAAAATTTCCTAAAGGCCCTTGGTGCAAACTAAATGAATGGATAATTTTTAGTAGGTACGCAGGTTCAAGATTCAAAATAGACGGAGGAGAAGTAAGAGTTTTAAATGATGATGAAGTCATTTCAACTATAAACGACCCCAACGATATTTTGCACCATTACTAGGAGGACTAAATGGCAGACATACAAGAAAAAAATCCAGAAGTTGAAATAGACACATCTGGTGTTAATGAAGAAACAATTGAAGTAGATGCACCAAAAGTTTCAGATGAAGCTTTTGAAAAAAAACAAGACGTAGATTTAGGTTATGTAGATGTAAGTGGTGGTGGTAAAAGCGCCAAAGAACTTCTGCAAGAAACTAAAGAAGACGAAGAACCAAAAGTCGAAACTAAATTTGAACAAGTAGAAGAAAAAGAAGAGGAATCAGGTCTACAAGATTATTCTGATAAAGTTCAAAAAAGAATAAAAAAATTAACCTTTCAAGCAAAAGAAGCAGAGCGTAGAGAAAGAGCTGCTGTTGATTATGCTAAAGGTTTAAAAAATAAGTATGAAAGTGCAGAAAAGAAATTTGAAGAAACTGATACTAACTACTTAAACGAATATAATGCTAGAGTTGATTCAGAAAGAGATAAGGCAAAAGCTGAATTAAGAACAGCATTAGATTCTCAAGACTCAGAGTTAATTATGGAAGCTCAAGATAAGCTTACTAAATTAGCTGTTGAGAAAGAAAAAGTTTCCATGACCCTTGCTGAAAAAGAGTCTAAGAAAAAAGAAATAGAGTCACAACCTGTCGAAAAAACTGAGGCTCCTCAACCACAAATTAGTACTAGAGCTCAAGAGTGGGCTACAGATAATGAATGGTTTGGATCTGATAGAGTATTAACTTCTGCTGCTATGGGAATACACGAAGACCTTTTGCAGGAGGGAATTGACGCGGAGAGTGATGGCTATTATAATCAAATCAACAAACGTATGAAGGAGTATTTTCCTCAGAAATTTGCCGAATCTTCTACTGAAGAAACAACAAAAGCTACACCCGTCCAAAACGTAGCTTCTGTTAGCAGAAGATCAGGTGGACGCAAGTCTGTGAAACTCACCAAATCACAGGTAGTTATCGCTAAGAAATTAGGGGTGCCGCTAGAGGAATACGCAAAATACGTGAAGGAAGGATCTTAATATGAATACTAAAGTAAAAACTTCACGCGAGTCTGAATCTAGAATTAAACTTTCTAGAAAGAAAGATTGGACTCCACCATCCAGTTTGGATGCGCCAGCTGCACCGCAAGGTTATGCACACAGATGGATAAGAACTTCTACTAACGGTTTCGAAGATCCAGGTAATGTATCTAAGAAATTAAGAGAAGGATGGGAATTTGTTAAAGCCGAAACTATTTTAAGTGAACTCGGTGAACATGATTACCCAGTTATTCATGAAGGCAAACATGCTGGTCTGATCGGAATTGGTGGCCTTGTGTTGGCAAGGATACCGGAGGAGATATTGAAAAGTCGTGCTGAGTATTTTAGAAAAATTACTCAAGATAGAACAGACGCGATAGATCGAGATCTTATGAAGGAGCAACACCCGGACATGCCTATCAATATTGATAGACAGTCTAGAGTTACCTTTGGTGGTGGTCGTAAGAAATAATTTTTTTGCACTACCTACTACAGATAGCTTGGATTAATATAAACTAACTAAGTTAAGGAGAACTGACAATGTCAAATCAACTGGAAAAGTTTGGTCTTAGACCATACAGAAAACTAGATGGTACACCATTAGCAGGAGCCCAAAACAGATACACAATTGCAGCAGGTTATGCAACTGCGATATTCCAAGGTGACTTGGTACAGCCTACTACGGCTGGTAATATCGAAAGACATACTGGCAATACTAGTGATGCTGTTGTGGGTGTTTTTAACGGAGTTTTTTACAACGATCCAACTACTCAAAAGCCAACGTACGGAAATTACTACCCTGGTTCAATCACACCAACTCAAGGCGATATTACTGCCTTTGTTGTTGATGATCCAGATGCAGTATTTTTAATGGACGCAGACGAGGCTTTTACTAGAGCGGACTTGTTCAAAAACTACTCTGTTACAACTGCAGGCGGTGTAACACAAACAGGAATATCAAGCGTGCAATTAGATGTAAGTGCCTCAGGTACTGCAGCTACTTTCGCGGTTCAAGCAATTGATATCACACAAGATCCTGAAAATCAGGATACTACTGTATCAAATGCTAACATTCTTGTTAGAATCAATAATCACTTCTATAGAAGTGGCACAGGCATATAGGATAAAGGAGAATAACTATGGCAATATCACGATCACAGCTAGTTAAAGAACTAGAGCCAGGTTTGAATGCTTTATTCGGCCTGGAATATAGTAGATACGAAAATCAGCATGCTGAAATTTTCTCTACTGAAACATCTGACAGAGCTTTTGAAGAAGAAGTAATGTTAAGCGGTTTCGCTTCTGCACCAACTAAACAAGAAGGTGCTGGAGTAGTGTTCGATCAAGCAGGTGAAACTTTCACAGCTAGATACAACCACGAAACTATCGCTTTAGCATTTGCTATTACTGAAGAAGCGATCGAAGACAACCTATACGATAGACTTGCGGGCAGATACACAAGAGCTCTTGCAAGATCTATGGCAAACACGAAGCAAGTTAAAGCTGCAAATGTTTTGAACAATGCGCAAGTAACTACTGCTGTTGGTGGAGACGGTGAATCCCTAATCGGAAACGCTCACCCACTTGCAACTGGTGGAACTTTCTCAAACGTTCTAGCAACTGCTGCAGATCTTAACGAAACTTCACTCGAGCAGTCATTAATTGACATTGCTGGATTTGTCGATGAAAGAGGCTTAAAAATTGCTTCTTCTGGTAGAAAAATGATAATTCCAAAAGAATTACAATTTACTGCTGAGAGAATCATGAAGTCGCCAATGAGAGTTGGAACTGCCGACAATGACATCAATGCAATTAATAACATGGGTATGGTACCTGAAGGTTACAGAGTTAATAACTTTTTAACTGACACAGATTCATACTTCTTGTTAACTGATGTGCCTAATGGACTAAAAATGTTTGTTAGATCACCAATCAAAACTGCAATGGAAGGTGACTTCGATACAGGTAATATGAGATTTAAAGCTAGAGAAAGATACTCTTTTGGATTCTCAGATCCAAGATGTATATTTGGTAACGGAAACTTACCAACTAGTTAATAGTCAATATATTTAGCCCCTAGGGGTTACTTTTAAGGGGCGGTGTTCACATCGCCCCTTTTTTTATGTATAATAAAAACACCTAGAATAAATAATTTTTTTGTAGACTGGCTAGGCAGACGGTATAGAGACTACAAAATTTAACGCTATACAGGAGAAAATATTATGGCAAATACTACATTTACAGGACCGGTTCGTTCCGAAAATGGTTTTGAATCAGTAACTAAAAACGCAACAACAGGTGCAATCACAGTTGGTGCTTCTTATGGATCAACTATTACTGGTGGTGTTCAATCACTATCAGGAGCAGGTGCAATTGATCTTACTAATTTAGTAACAGAACTTACTACAGCAGCTGGAGCTGCGGCAGTAACTTTGGCTGACGGAACTACTTCAGGTCAAGTTAAAATTATTTACATGGTTGTTGACGGTGGTGGAACTGCAACTGTTACTCCAACTACTTTTGCTAGTGGAACAACATTAGCTTTTGATGCAGTGGCTGAAGCAGCTACTTTAGTTTGGAATAGTACTATCGGTTGGGTTTTAACTGCCGACAGAGGCGTAACAATAGCTTAATAATAAACTAGTGGCTCCTTAGGGAGCCACAACTAAAGGAGAAAATTATGTCAGGTGGAGGAAGTTTTACATCAGATCAAGGTAGTGCCCATGCTACAGCAACAGCACAAATGGTACCTACGACAAGAAGAGCAAGGCTCACATCTATTCAAGCTAAAGGTAATGCAAGTGGTTCAATCATTTTTAAAAGTGGTGGAGCATCTGGTACAACGGTTGCAACATATTTGTTTGGAACTGAAGGTTTAGATATGTATTTACCTGGTTCAGGTATTTTATTTGTAGAAGGAATACATGCAACTATTGCTGGAACTGCGGGCGTAACAATTTCATTTACGTAGGGTAATATGAGTAAATTTAGATTAACATACGCAGGCGGAAAATACGCAGGCAAGAGAATTGTTGATCTTGTCAAAAGCATAAAAAAAAATGTAGCTACAAAAAAAAGAAATAAACGTTTTGAAAAAGCTCATGGTTATAAACCTAACAAAAGCACAGCTAAACCATTTCAAAATGTTTCTAGTAGCGGAAGTAATAGTAAATCAGCTATTATACCAGCTAAATCACAATCACAAAGAGGAAGTTCTTTTAAAATTCATAAAGTAAGAGGTAAAGGTGCTAATTCATTAAGAGGAATGGGTTCAGGAAGAGATATTGGTTCTTCAGGTTCAGCAGAATCTTGGAGAAGGGATATGGAAAGATTAACGAGTATGCCTTCTTTTAATGATTTAACAAGATCAATGTTTAAGAAAAAAAGAAAAGCTCTTGGTGGTGTTGCTAGTTTTAAAAGAGGTGGAGACAACATGCCTGCTAGAAATAAAAAGAATTTTAGATCTACTAAAAGTGGTGCAGGTATGACTGCTGCAGGTGTTGCGGCATACAGAAGAAAAAACCCTGGAAGTAAATTAAGCACTGCTGTTACGGAAGATAATCCAGGAAAGAAAAGAGCATCACGTAGAAAATCTTATTGTGCAAGATCAGCAGGGCAAATGAAGAAGTTTCCTAAAGCTGCGAAAGACCCGAATTCAAGATTAAGACAAGCTAGAAGACGTTGGAAGTGCTAGCTTATGGCATACTTGAATGCTGACATACCACCTATATACTGTAAGATAAGAAAGGAATATTTATATGATCTTAAAAAACATCAAGGAGAAAGTGTTGACTGCTGTGTGTTTAGTGTGGTCTCTATTACAGATAGGGCTCTCTTATTTAACATTATGCTACCAAATGGTGCATGCTTTTGGCGTTTGCCTATATCAGCGTTTTTTCAAGAAAAATTCGATAGAACCGAAGTGCCAGATATGCCTGTCGACCAGCTTCAGTTGTGGAATTGTTTTAGTTATTATCCTAGTGTTCATTGCTTTAGTTTTCTAAGAGGAAAAAGAGGTAAGTATTATGGAAAAGATAAAAAAAATTATCCATTCGAATATTTATTTACCATTGACTGGGGTCATCCAGAAGGAAATATTTTGGATACGGAACATTCTGAAATACCCGCTGAACATAAGTGTGCGCATATATTGGCTCTTGATGACGGCAATTATGCAGCTCAGCCTAATAACCGCATTCTGTGGGATGCTCCTAATTACACTGTTGGTGACGGTGTTCCAGACTATTCGGTTCAAACTACAAAATGGAATGTTGAAAATAAAGACTGGCTTACGGAAGATAGTGACAAAATGTTTTATGATGTGGAAGAAAAAGTAAATGCAGAAGATAAAAGTTACGAATAATGGATAGACTTATATATAATTTTTTTGGACTACTAGACAAGATGTTTGATTGGATCAATAATATATTTAAAAACAAAAAAAGAAAAAAATAATTATGGAGTATCAGAGGATGAATTATTATTTTACAGGTGCTTTAATTGTAGCTTTCGTATTATTAGCTTTTTTTATACAACCAGGGTACATACCTAGATGAGTAATAAACCTCTAAACATATCAGAATCGGCTGCTGTGCAAATGCCGATGAAGACGGTTGCTAGCCTGATCGTGCTAGTTGCAATGGGTGTATTCGCATATACAGAAGTGACTGCAAGGTTGACCAGTCTGGAGACTTCAAGAGAACTATTTAATGCTGATTTATTAAAAAAATCTGAGCAGAAACCAACAGATCAAGAACAGTTTATGTTAATAGAAGCGTTGTATGGTGACGTTGAAAAACTAACTGTAACTCAAGAACAAAATATGACTAACAAGGTTAATATAGAATTTTTAAAAACACAATTAGAAAAAGCATTAGATGATGTTGAACAATTAAAAGATAAGGTAAGAGCAAATGGAAACGGTCATCAGTAGCGTTGTTGCACTTTGTATGTTTATAGCAGGAGAACTTACAGAACATAGAATACAGCCTGCGATGTCAGATTGTTTAAAAGGAAAACGTGTTGCAGAACGTACTGCAAATGATAATATTGAATATAAATGTGGAAAAGTAAAAGTTGAACTTGAAGAAAATATAGACGGATCTAAAACAATTAAAAAAATAATAGATGAATCTAAGTAGAAATTTTACCCTTTTAGAATTAATTAAATCGGACACAGCTGTTCGTAAGGGTATTAATAATAATCCAAATGCAGGTCAAATAGAAAAATTAAAAGCATTATGTGAAAATATACTGCAACCGGTACGAGATCATTTTGGAAGAGTTAAAGTGACTAGCGGATTCCGCTCAGAAGATTTGTGTCTTGCTATAGGATCAAGTCGAAATAGCCAACATGCAAAAGCTGAGGCCTGTGATTTCGAATGTGTAGGAGTTGACAATGCTGAGGTAGCTGATTGGGTTAAAAAAAACCTTGAGACAGATCAATTGATCCTCGAGTACTATACGCCTGGCGAACCTAATTCAGGATGGATCCACGCAAGTTGGGTTCCTGAAAACAGAAGAGCACAATATCTTCTTGCTTACAGACAAGAAGGAAAAACAAAGTATAAACCTATTATAGGTAAAGCGAAGGATATATTATAATGGCAATAGGACGAGGACAAATAACTGCTCAAATAGATGGCAAGCTTAGAGGTGCAAGAGGTGAAAAAAAGAAAAAACTACAAGTTAAAAACAAACTTAATCGCAAAAAACCTAAGGTCTTCAAAGTTTAGTCAAAAAGTGATACAATCCAAGAAATTGTACAACCGTAAAAAGGATAATAATGGCTACGTCAGGGACAACTAGTTTTAATTTAAACATTGATGAAATTATAGATGAAGGTTACGAAAGATGTGGTTTAAGCACTACTTCTGGTTATGATCTAAAATCAGCAAGAAGAAGTTTAGATTTATTATTCGCGGAATGGGGAAATAGAGGTATTCATTTATGGAAAGTAGCTCTTCATGAAAATGCATTAGTAAGTGGGCAAGCAGCTTACGCAGTTGACTCAGATGTTAGTGATGTACTTGAAGCTTTTGTATCTACTACAGCAGCAGCAGCAGATAGTGTTAACACTCAGGATGTTGCATTAACTAAAATTGACAGATCTGCTTATTCTGCTCTACCTAATAAACTTGCATTAGGCCAACCTTCTCAATATTACGTTGATAGAGTAAAAATTCCAAAAATTTATTTATACCAAGCACCTAATTTAAATACTTACACAACTTTAAAATACTATGTAATAAAAAGAATAGAAGATTCTGGAGCATATACTAATGATGGAGATGTTGTTTACAGATTCCTACCTTGTATGTGTGCAGGTTTAGCTTATTATCTTGCAATGAAAAAAGCACCAAACTTAGTTCAACAAAATAAATTAATTTATGAAGATCAATTAAAAAGAGCTCTTGATGAAGATGGTCAAAGAGCGTCTACTTATATTACACCTCAATCTTTTTACCCTAATGGAATATAACTATGGCTAAATGGGCAACAGGAAAAAGAAGTCAGGCAATATCAGACAGATCTGGTATGGCTTTTCCATATAATGAAATGGTTAAAGAATGGAATGGTTCATTAGTACATTACAGTGAGTTTGAACCTAAAAGTCCACAAATAAGAAGAAGACACTTTACGGCTGATGCTATTGCTTTGCAAAACACAAGACCTCAAAAATTTCAACAACCAATTCAACCTTTTACAAGTGATGTTACGGTAACAAGCTCAGGAGGAACAATGGTGGGTGTAGCAAATCTAACCCTGCCTGGTAATTTTGCTTTTATTACAGCCCAACCTGCAGATGTTTTAACAAGTGCCGGTGTTGTAATAAGCACTATGAAACCGGCTGATCCTTCTTTACAAAATAGAAGAAGAAAATTAATTATGACAACAGGTGAAATAACAGTGAGTATTACATAATGGCTATAACTTATTCTGATTTTTTAACACAGGTTCGAAACTATACTGAAGTTGATTCAAACGTATTAACAGATACTATTATTGGACAATTTATTAGAAATGTAGAACTTAATATTGCAGGAGCTGTAGACTACGATGATACAAGAAAATATGCAACCTCTTCATTTACTGCTAACAAGAGATATTTAGTTACTCCTGCTGATTTTTTAATTATTAGATCTCTACAAGTATTTAGTACTACTGATCAATCTGGAGACAGATCTTTTATGGAAAAAAGAGATACTAGCTTTATTACAGAATTTAATGGAAGTGGAGCTACTGGATTACCAAGATTTTATGCTAATTGGGATGAGTCTACTATTGTTGTAGCTCCAACACCTAACATAGCTTATGCAGTGCAACTAAATTATATAATTACTCCACCTAGTTTTACCTCTTCTAATAATACTTATTTGTCAGAATACCAACAAGGCTTACTTTTAGATGGCGTGTTAACAGAAGCTTTTGCTTTTCTTAAAGGACCTATGGATATGTACAACTTATATAAAAGTAAGTATAATGAAAGCATACAGAATTTTGCTCTTCAACAAATGGGGAGAAGAAGACGTGCAGAATACGATGATGGTGTGCCACGAATAAAAGTGCCTTCACCGTCACCAAACAGTTAAATTAAAAGGAGGCCAACATGGCAATAACAACTAACGCAATTTGTAATTCATTTAAAAAAGAATTACTACAAGGAAGTCACGATTTTGATGCATCAACAGATACATACAAATTAGCAATGTACACAAGTTCAGCAACTTTAGGAAAATCAACAGAAAATTATTCAACTAATCCAGGTGGTGGATCTAATACTGAAGTCACTTCATCAGGATATGTAGCAGGTGGTAAAGCACTTGTTAATCAAGGTGTAAAAGTATCTTCTTCAATAGCAATTACTGATTTTGCTGATTTATCTTTTGTTGGTGTAACATTAACAGCTAGAGGGGCTTTAATTTACAATACAACAACTAACGGTGGTTCAGGTACTACGGACGCTGTTTGTGTCTTAGATTTTGGTGGAGACAAAACTGCAACTGCAGGAACATTTACAATTCAGTTCCCTGCATTTACAACATCTGCTGCAATATTAAGATTAACGTAAGGAGAGGTTTCGATGGCACTTGTCATTAACGATAGAGTTAAAGAGACAAGCACTACCTCGGGAACGGGAACGTTGAACCTTGCTGGTGCTTCACAGGATTTTATTACTTTTGTAGCTGGAGTTGGTACAACTAATACTACGTATTATTGTATTGCAGAAACAGGTACAGATAAGTTTGAAGTTGGTATTGGTACAGTTACCGATGCTTCTCCAGATACTTTATCAAGAGACACAGTGATAAGTAATTCATCAGGAAACACTTCTAAGATTGATTTTGGTTCAAATGAGAAAGAAGTTTTTTGTACTGTCCCTGCTAAAAAAGCAATGTCACCTGTTATGCAAGCAACAGGTTATGTTGTGACTCATGCATCTACTTTAGATGAAGTTCAAACTATGGACTCAGGTGTATTAGCAGGTCCAATAACAATTACAGGAACAATAACAGCAACAGGTACATTGGTAATTATTTAATGAGTAAAATAGAAGTAAATGAAATAGATGCACAATCAGGCAGTACAATTACTGTAGGATCAGCATGTAAATCAGTTGCAGTTCCAGGTAATGTTGTAAAAACAAATGCTATACAAGCATCTGACGCTGGAAATATTATAAGCCAAAGTGGTACAACAATAACTTTAGGTGCAAGTGGCGATACTATTGCCTTATCTGCAGGTGCTTCTCAAACAGGTTTTGGGAGAACAGGAACTGTTGACTGGAATACAACTCCAAAGACGGCAACTTTTTCTGCTGTGTCTGGAGACGGATTTTTTTGTAATACAACAGGTGGTGCTTTTACTTGTAATTTACCAGCAGGTTCTGCTGGAGCAATAGTTTCACTTGCAGATTATGCAGGAACTTGGCAAACACATAGTTTAACAGTAGCAGCAAATGGAACTGAAAAAATAGGTGGAATAGCATCGGCACCTATAGCTTTAAACACAGAAGGTCAATCAGTTACATTTGTATATGTTGATTCAACACAAGGTTGGATAAATGTTCAAGATTCAACTTCTAACGAAAGAGGAAGTCCTTTTGTTAGTGCAAGTGGTGGGACAGAAACAACATCAGGAAATTTTAAAATTCATACATTTACAGGACCTGGAACATTTACAGTTTCTTCTGCGGGAGCACCTAGTGGATCTACAACTGTTGATTATTTAGTCATAGCAGGTGGAGCTGGTGGAGCTTCCGGTTACGGTGGCGGTGGAGGAGGAGCAGGTGGTTATAGAGAATCTTCTGGTGCTGCTTCAGGTTGTTATTCAAGATCACCGTTAGGTGCTTGTGTTGCAGCTTTGCCTGTTTCAGTACAAGGATATCCAATTACAGTGGGAGCAGGAAGCGCAGGTGCAACTAGTATTCAACCAAGTTCAAATGGTTCTGATTCAACTTTTTCAACTATAACTTCTGCAGGTGGTGGATCTACAGGCTATAATAGTCCAGGTCAAGCAGCAAGATCAGGTGGTTCAGGTGGTGGTGGAACAGCAAGTAGTCCAAATTTAGGAGGAAATGGAAACACCCCTCCCGTTAGTCCACCTCAAGGTAATCCTGGAGGAACTGCATCAACTACTGGAAATCACGTTGGTTCTGGTGGTGGCGGAGCAAGTGCAGCAGGACAAGCAGGAACAAATACTGGTCCTGGAAAAGGTGGTGACGGAGGAGATGGACAAGCAACTTCAATTACAGGATCATCAGTTACAAGAGCAGGAGGAGGTGGTGGATCTAGAGAAAATTCTAATCAATCTCTTATAGGTTTAGGTGGAGCAGGTGGAGGTGGTAATGCAGGTATTAAACCAGGTAGTGTTGGTCAAGCTGGATCAGCAAACACTGGAGGTGGTGGTGGAGCATCTGGAGGAGTTGATCCGGTACCTTTTAGTGATGGTGGTGCAGGTGGTTCAGGTATAGTGGTAATAAGGTATAGGTATCAATAATTATGACAAGTAAAATTAAAGTAGATAACATAGCAGACCAAGACGATAATAACATTATCAACGAAAGTGGTGATGTAATTACAGTTGGTGCAGCTGGTGATACAGTTGCGGTTGCAGGAAACATCGTAAAATCAAATGCACTTCAAGCAAGTGATGGTGGAAATATTGTAAGTCAGTCAGGCACTGCAATTACAATTGGTGCTTCAGGAGACACAATTTCTTTAGCAGCAGGTGCAACAAATGAATTAGGTGGAGGGGGTGTTGATTGGCAAACTACACCAAAAACAGCAAATTTTAACGCAAGTGCAGGTGAAGGATATTTTGTAGATACTTCTTCAAATACTGTCACGGTTACTTTACCAACTGGAGTTATAGGTGAATCAGTAACTGTTTTAGATTATGTATCAAATGCAAATACAAAAGCTATTATTTTTGCTCCACAATCTGGAGAAAAAATTGAAGGTGGAACAGCAGGACAAGGGGTTACTGCAAACAGGCAAGCAACAACATTAACTTATTCAAGTTCTGCTCAAGGATGGCTAGTATCAAGTTCAGGAGATTCAGGGCCAATAGTAGCTCCAACAATTACTTTTACTACTGCTTCAGGATCTTTAGGTAGAATTGCAGGATCTTCACAGAGAGCAGACCCTAACGGAAATTTAAGCCCTGTAACAGGAACTGCTTCATTTGGTACAGTAACTTATTCAATACAATCAGGAAGTTTACCTGGAGGTCTTACACTCAACTCATCAACAGGTGCTTTTTCTGGAACGGCTACTGCGGTAGTAGGTGCTGACGTAACTTCAAACTTTACGGTTAGAATTACAATCACTGAAACAGGGACTACTTCTGATAGAGCTTTTGCCATAACAGTTGGTTCAGATGCTTTGTATATATCTGCATCTGGAGGATCGGAAGCAACAAGCGGAGATTATAAAATTCATACTTTTACAAGCCCCGGTACTTTTACAGTAAGTTCAACAGGTAATTCATGTGGATCTAACGCAGTAGATTATTTAGTTGTGGCTGGAGGAGGAGGAGGTGGTGGTTGTCAAGGTGGCGGTGCAGGTGGTGCTGGAGGTTATAGAGAATCATGTGGTGTCGGATATACTTCAAGTCCAAGAGGTTCAGGAGTTTCACAAGTACCAGTAACAGCTCAAGGCTACCCTATTACTGTTGGTGGCGGTGGAGCTGGTAGTAGTCCTGCTGCTAGCCCAGGAAATCAAGGTTCAAATTCAAGTTTTTCATCTGTAACTTCTACAGGAGGTGGCTCAGGTGGTAGAGGTGGTGGTCCTCCTGGAAGTCAACCTGGTGGTGCTGGTGGCTCAGGTGGTAGCGGTGGTGGAAGATCCAACAGAGCTGGTGGTGCAGGAAATAGTCCATCAGTAAGTCCAGCACAAGGTTTTAATGGAGGTAATTCAAAATCATCTTCTAGTCCAGCTACAGACCATGGTGGAGGCGGTGGCGGAGCTACTGCAGTCGGAGCTAATTCACCTGGTAGTGCTGGTGGTGCAGGTGGCGCAGGAGCAACAAGTTCAATTAATGCTTCACCTGTTACAAGAGCAGGTGGTGGAGGCGGTGGATCTGAAAATAATAACGCTGGAGCTGGAGGTTCAGGAGGAGGTGGTGGATATAATTCCGCAGGTTCTGCAAACACCGGTGGTGGTGGAGCGGGTAGATCTGGGTCTGCTGTAGCTTCTGGTTTTGCTGGTGGTTCAGGAATTGTTATTATAAGATATAAATTTCAAAATTAGGTAATATGAGTGAAGTTAAAGTTAATAAAATTACACCAACAGCAAATTGTGGCACAGTCACACTTGGAGATAGCGGCGATACTGTAGCTATTCCAGCCGGTGTTACTTTAACAAGTGGTGGTGCTTTACAAAATTCAGGAACAATCACAAACACAGGAACAATTACAGGTGTTGCAATT
>Ga0208013_1000289_pt1 | contig 31603 bp, 32 predicted proteins | sample 16_taG_FD_184091 | JGI IMG/M metagenome (GOLD analysis project Ga0208013, IMG submission 184091) | Marine viral communities from the Subarctic Pacific Ocean - 16_ETSP_OMZ_AT15313 metaG (SPAdes) (version 2) | ecosystem: Environmental > Aquatic > Marine > Oceanic | place: Pacific Ocean | collected...
TTCTCTATCGGCGCGCCTTTACGTGGTGGCGTCTTGGTCACCACACACCGCCAGAAGTCCTTGGCTGCGGGTAGATATTGCTGCAACCAGCGCTCATCTCGGACGATTTCAGCGTATTCCGGGTCGGTATTACCGAAGATAACCGACAGGAAGGCCGACCTTGTATTGGTGACGTACATATTGTGCTGTAGTTGTGGGTAATATCGGTCAATTTGGGTGTCCATATCGCCCATTTGGCCGGTGTGTTTTGCCTCAAATAGGCTTACAACGCCGTCAGAGCTTGTTACAAAGCCATCTGGCTGGCACACTAGGTACTCCTCGTTGTTTGCGTGATGCAGCCCTCTGGACTCCGCAGACCGATCTACGGACATTCCTGATCTCATTGCGAAAAACTTGGCGTTTATTGCCTCAGTTTCGATGCCCAGCTGGACACGGAATACCCTGGATAGATCTTCTGCCTGGGCGTCACCAACAAGGATCTGCCATTCAGAATATGGTGTCTTGCCAAAATGATTCCCGTTCGCAATAACACAGGCAAGAGTGCCGCCTATTTTATTGTGAGCGACGTATTCTTTCATTGTTGCTTCACCCTCCTTTACGAATGGCAATCGCCATTAGTTTCGATACCCAGCCACATGCCTGACCATTGGACCATGACGCAGCCATCTCCAGCGAGTAGCGGTGTAGCGCCGCGCCGGAATGCCAGGAACGATATTCCTTGATCATTCTGCTGCCACTTTCGTAGCAATGATTGTTGCTGTTCTTTCGTCAGCCTCACCAGGTGTCTCCCGTGCCCATTTACGAAGAAATTCTTCGTAAGTTTGGATGTCGTCTTTGTTCAAGGCTTCCATAGCCGCTTTAAAATCAGCATCCATATTTCACCCCCGGTGGGACCGCGTGATAAATGAACACGGACCTCTTGCTAAATTTTTTGGACTTCTCTTGAACTAAATGTGCTTTCCCGTTGACGCTAAATTGCTGGGTGGTCTGGCGGATTTTGCGAAGGCGTTCCTGCTCTTTTTTCGTGTAGACTTTGTGGCTGGTTTCTTCGCAATCTCTCGCCAGATCCCCAATGTGGTAGACAACAGGTTTGCCCCCGCGCAGATCGTTTTGCAGATCTGCGTGGTCTGGTATTTCCCACATCTTTTTTCCTTTCTTACTCAAGTTCGGGGAAGTCGTCGCTTACGTCTTGAAGATCGCTTGCGCCGCCCATGGTTTGCGGGTTGGCCTTTTGCTGACTGCCGTTAGGCTTGCTGCCCTTCTGGAAGTCGAAGCTATCGACCGCAAGCCGCACTGCCGTGCCTTGGCTCCCGTCTTTCTTCTGAAACTTCTCAACTTTGAGTTCGCCGCCGACAATGACCGGCGTTGCTGTCACCAGGGAGTTCTGGAGGGCTTCGCCACGCTTTCCCCATATCGCGCAGTCAACGTAGTGCGTGGCCGTTTTCTCGCCAAAGCCCACGTTTACGGCTACCGAGAAATTCAGAACCTTGCTGGTGCCGACATCTCTCAGCATCGAATCCTGAGTCAGATTGCCGCTGCAAATGTAAGTGCTAGCCATTTTGATGTATTCCTTTTGTTGTGATCTCGTACCTCATGGCTTTGTAGCCATTGGCATTCCGGGTTTCGGAGTGTTGTTGGATCATTTGATTTTCGTGTAATTCACTGATCCTGCGGTGAATGTCGTAGCCGAGAGTGATTTCGATCTCCTCTGTTGATCTAGGTTTACGGTCCTGCATCAGATCAAGGATCTGCGAATGCTGTGAGGACACGGAGCCGACTGCTTTGTGTGCAGCGGCGTGGCTGGTGTACGGATCTTTCCGTCGTGCCATTTTTTTGACGGCGTAAATATTTGAGGGTCTGTTCATTTTCTTTCCCTATTAAGCGTTGATACGACCATCGCGCCGTGCTTCGTCGGCGTATTCCTTTAAGGTCTTGTCCGCTGTCCAGCTTTCATCTCGTTGTATTCCCCCAAACGTAGAGAAGGCGATGTCGGTATTATCGAAGATAACTGACAGCCGAGAACGCCGACGGTTTATTTCTATAAATCCTGACAGGCTCATATATCCAAGTTCAGGTCTTCCCATCGCCAGATCGACCAGCCCAAACATGGTGTCTCCATCTTCGGCCAGTTCTGAGATTAGCCACGTGGCGGCGCTGTGCGGATTGAAGAACTTCACGACTGGTTTGACATCTGACCAACCTTCTGCGGCGTTCTTTTCCAGTTTGTCTTTGATTGCTTTGGTGAGTAATTGCATCGGCTGCTCCTATTCCGCTGCTGCGAGTGCGGGTGTTTTGACTCGCTGACGTGCTTCGCTGTAGGCCGCTACGAGCTTGTCGTAGAGATCCCGCGCCTCTTCTTTCATAAACGGCAAAGCGTCCTCTACGTCTTTGTACCAAGCCTTAAGATCGTCGGGATCGCTTATGCCCTGTACTATCGGCATGACCTTATCAAAAAGCTCTTTGTGGACTTCGTAAGCGTTAACCGCTTCTTCGTTTTTAATCTCAAGCCTACGCTCTTCGACGTATTTGTTGCTGTCGAATTTTCCCAGGAAAACGTCTGCATTGAAGCCAAGCCGAGACAGGGCTTTGGTGATGGCGTCCGTCAAGGCGGACTTAAATGCCTCGTCTTTCATGCGTGAGATGATGGCTGTGCCGTATTCTTCATATTCGCCGCTGTGACCGTCGCTTTGTCGCCACCAGAACCGAATGCGGACGATTGCGTGTCCGTCGATGACTTGCTCTGATTGGACTTGCCAGCCCCAGCCTTCGCCTACACGTCCGAACTCAGCGGTTGCTGTTCTGATCTGCTGATAGGCATCAATCGCTGTGAAGCGGCCCGCCTTCTTTGTGTGGTCAGGATTGGTTTTTGATACCCTGTCCCATAGGTCTAGATTGCTCATTCGATGCTCCTAGTAATTTCACGTAGTCCTCGAACCTGAGAACAACGAGCGGATCAAGATATGGCTCACACAGAACCAGATGGTCTTTCTTAGAGATCCACTTTCGGAGGGATTTGTAACCGGTCCCTGTTCGCCGGTACTTTACTTCGACTCTGTAGTTGTTTACGTGGATATCACCCGGATCTAGTCCGGCTGATTGCGCTGGTTGGTAGGTCTTCTTGGCGTCTGTAAAACCGGCTTCGTGGAAGAGTTTCAGAACCTTCGATTCCCAGCGGTTGCCGATGATCTTGGATCGCGCCGTCATAGCGGCATCTCTTCTAGGTACGGACCCTCTTCCCGGATCAGGTAGCCGGGATCGTCTTGCGTTCCTACGTCCATGTAGCGGGTGTACCGGCTCTCTCGTAAAGAGATATATAGCGCACCGTCTTTTTCGCACTCTGCGAGATGGTAGACTTGATCTGCTGCCATCAGAGCGCCTTCGCCGCCCCTGAAATTGTGCTCTTGGTTCAGCTGCGCGGCTGCGACGACCCAAATGTTGAGGGTCTTGGCGAGATTGGCGCATGTGTACGCAACTGCGTCGTGATGGACCGACATATTATCGCCGGTCCCCCCATTCACCAGCTGGAGGAAATCGATGATCACGCCAGTGACTGCGTATTGGTCTACTGCGTCGGCCACAACAGCTGCTAATTGGTTCAGTGGTATGCCCGGATAATCACAGTAGACCACGTTGTCGGCTATGCCGTTGCCAGCCATTTCCCGCACCCGATCCTGTAGCTTGGTTTCACGGTGCCTCAAAAATGCCAGTGGGTTGATCTTCAAGTCACGGCTGAGTTGTCGTTGCTCTAACTCCATGCCGTTCATTTCCAGCGCTAGCCAGAGATGGGTATTTGCGGCCCTGTTTAGGTGGCGGCTGATACCGCCCAATAACATTGTTTTGCCGACTTTTTTCCTTGCGGCAAATATATAAAATTTGCCCGGATATAAACCGCCGCCCATGGCCTCATCCAAGCGCGGATATCCGGTAGAAATAGCCGTGCCAACTTTGTCGTAGTTGTCAACGATATCTCGCAGGACGTCTCGTCTGGTCTTGAATTGTGCGGTCATACGATGCTCCTGGGGAGAGGGGCGCGACCCCTCCCCCCTAAATGTTAGCGATACATAAGATCTTGGAAAGCGTCTGTATTCTGGAAGGCCAGAACTTTTAACTGACGGTCTTTCTGTGCATGGGCAGCATTGCCTTCAGTGCGAGATTTGGTGTGCGTGGCCCAATAGCTGAGTGCGTTGACTAGATTCCAGACCGTTGCGGTTGAGCTGTAATTCGCTTCTGCGCGAAACAGTGCGAACAGCCTGTCTTGGAGCGATTGCGTGTCCGTGAATTGACGCAAAGCTATGTTCGCGTCACTTTCTTTCAAGGATGTGCATGCCCATCGATCTAGGTCTGTCTTGTGTTTGCGCCATGTTTCAATGGCAACCATGATACCGTCGATGATTTCTGACGGATCAAACTCGCCCATGTGGCGCTTGTGGACGCCGTTGATGGTGTCTCCAATTAGCAGTTTGTTGGAGCACTTTTCTCTGTAGCAGCCAGCCTTGATGATCAGAGATGTGGAGCCGTCGTAGCTGTCCCACATATTGATCGACAGGTTGGCACCATCAACATCGCTGATTGATTGGTATTCAGTTGGGAAGTCGTAGGCACAGAATAACTTTCTACCTTCATGCGTGGTGACTAGACGGCGCTCTAGTCCCTCCTTGTCGAGACTTGAGTCTTGGATCGCATCATCAAGGATGTCGATTTTCGTGGAATAAGGAGTGAGGGTGTATTTTGTTTTCAGCACAGCCAAGGTCTTGTCGGTGTCTTGGCGATGAATGCGGTGATAGCCGGTAGGCTCTTGTGTCGCATCGACCACAGGGATTGACGATACTGGGAAGAAGACTTCTTGGTCGTCGTAGTCCATCCAGCGGGATGGGGTTGCGGGCAAGGGAACGACTTGTTCCGTTGGGGATAGAATTTCAATATTGGTCATCTTTTGCTCCGTTTGTTGCTGTTTTGTACCGCTTTTCGCGGCTTCTTATTGTTGACAGCTGGAGCTTGCGGCTTATAGTGCCGATGTCTTGAACGCTCCGACTGCAATAGTTTGGTCCGTTTAGATGCTCCGGGCCGGGGAGTTTGGTCGCTTCCCGGTCCACTTTTCATAATACCGAAACCTCTGATTAAAAACAAACACTTACTGTAATTAAGTTGATTACGGTTGTGATCATTTTGATCGTTATTTACTATTGTGCTGACGTAAAACTGCGGAATTGCCAGCATATTCCCCTGAATCGTAATTTATATGATCGCGGCATTACTCAATTTTGTCGGCGTCAAATACTTCTTCCGCTATATCCAGTATCGTTGGATCCAATCTGAAATCTTTGAGCCATCGGATTTGGAACGTGGCTGCGGCAGCGGGGTCGAGATGCTCATGCGTCCTATAATAAGCGTACCGCATCAGCATCACTGTTAGCTGCTGGATAGCATGCGTCCGCATCCAGTGTGGTGCTGGCAAGGCCAGTGATTTTTTATCGTGTTTCACGATCTCAATATGCTTGTCGTCGCGTAACATCCTACGGGCCGTGGCCGCTGATCCGCCGTTAAATTTGTCGGCGTATGATACAAGGTATTGTCGCGTAGCATGGAGATCGAAATTGCTACGCAAAATTGCGTTAGAACGGGCCAAGATAATTTTATAGCGAACAGGCAAAGTGTAGTAGACGGGTATGTGATCGATTGATACATGGCAGGCCATGAGCCGTGCCATGATTTCTTGTCGCTGCCACATAAAAATAGCGTGGAGACCGTCTTTCTCCCGCGTCAATTTGCTGACAGATTTGAAATGTTCAGTTGGTGTCCGTGACTGTGGCTGTTCCGGTATTATGGATGCCAGTTGTTCCTTGACCATTGGTCGTAGGATTTTGATAAATTCGTCCATCGATCAGATGCTCCATGTAAGCTGCACACTCCCCCATGGTTTCAAATTTAGGCCCGACGCTTTTCCTGTTCAGACCAGTGATTCTGTTTGAAGTCACCAGTCTGATTCTCCAAAACTTCCCCTGTTTTTGGATCGAGAAGATCGGCGGGAATAGGCTGTCGCATAGCCATGAAATGAGTCTCATTGTAATGCTCCATTTCGTCAAGTCTTTGGTTCGCGTCTGTTACCCAGCCTTCTATATCTCTCAGCTTGTCTTCTAGCTGGGCTATGGTGGGCTTGCGCCGTTTACGTGGGGTGACCTTACTTATGGTTGCTGCCATCCTGGCTCGGAACTTCTCGTTGCCTATGGCATATCGTACTCCCGTGCTGATCAGGGCTTGACCAGTGGTTCGTAGTAGAAATGAAATCATGTCATGCTCCACATCTCGTTGAGTAGTGCTGCCACCAGTGTGATGAGCAGCATCAATAGTCCTATTGGATATTCCATCATCATTCCCATTCCTCTTTTTGTGGTCCGGTGAATTTCTTAACCTTGAATATCTTTGGTCGATTTACCCTTGGCCCATACTTGGCTACTGGGTTTGCTTTTCGTGGGGATTTTTTATTTTTAAATTGTGGCTTGTTTTTTGTGGTCATTGTTTTTGCCCACTTTTGTTTTTTGTTTGTTTGTGTTGTTAGGGTTAGTATTCCGCTCGGTAAACCTCGCGGAACTTTGACGTGACCGCTTGCGTCGTTTACGTGGTCTTGCCGTCACGTCGTTTACGTGGTTGCCCCGAAGCACGGTGCCAGAAGCTGCCCCTGCCGGTGTAGGATAAAGCGAGGTGGTCATGTTGAATATCTTCCTCTGTTCGCTATGCCAGTGGAGTATCTTTGGTAGAAAAGTAGGGCCGCGACCCGGAGGCCGCGACCCTGTTGTTAGGGAAGGCTATGGCTTTTTCTGCCAAGGATTGTATTTTTTCCTAGCCTCTGTGGTAGCTACCGGTATGCCGGATAGCTCTGCATGCTGTTCCGCCGTAACGATGACCTTAACAGTCTCGTTGTTGAAAGTTGCGGGACGCGCCCATTCTTCGCCGGTTATGTCGGTAAATACCTTTTCGGCGTGAACGAATGCTACGTCGCATTCCGTAAAGTATTCGACTGAAACTCGCTTGTTGTCGAGGGCCTCATCGCCCATGCGATTATCAATCTCCGTATTTATACGGCTTCCGTCAAATGGTGCAGCGCGGCGCTCTGCGTAGGTGAGTTCTTTGTTTGCCTTTATTGCTGCGTTTTCCAGGCTTTTGACGTACCATTGCAGCTTTTCCTCTCCTCTATTAGTAACCCGTCCATCGTAGACGCGATTGCGATGGGAGAGGCGAGTCCAGATGCCTGTCATTTCGTTGTATACCGCTTGCCGGATTTCTTCTCCACGGGGGCAGGTCTCTTCGGTTTTGCCGTGAAGTTCCATGCTGTCGAGTACGGTCTGAGTGTTTGAATCTGCCATGCTATTGCTCCATCTGCTTGATTTGGGTGGTTACTGCGGCGATTTCTGCCAAGGAATGGAAGAGTTGACCGATGTCTTGCAGTTCGTCGCCAAGCGCTAGCAACTGCTCTTGGTCAGCGTCTTCCATGATGGTGAGGATTTCGTCGATAAGTTGGTCAATTTTCATCTAAATGCTCCATTGTTTCTACATTGTTGATATTGTCGAAAAATGCTTGTGCTGGTGCGATATGGCGATCATCGAAGCGGTCAAATTCTGGTTCGCACCCACACCACTCGGTTAGAAAGCGATGATAGTCTGAATAGAATTGAGGCGTGTGAGCTAAGCCAACAAGATCAACGCGATATGGGATTGTGTACGATGTCATCTAAATGCTCCATTGCTACATTGTTTGAGAAGATCCCCGACCCAAGTGCGGGCCGGGGTGGTCGGTAACTAGGCTGCTTTTAGTTCTGCCGCTGCGAGTGCTCGGTAAATCTCGCGCTTTCGGTTCGCATAGATCGTGTTTAAGGAGGGGCCAGCGACCCGATTTTTCTGGTAGTAGAGGTCCAGGTTTGCTAGCCGCCTCCTGACGTTGGACATTTCAGCTTTGCCCTCGGGCGTGTTTATAAGCCAGCTCATGTAGTTCATTTTATGCTCCGGAGTATGAAGCGTCCTCGCACTTCCCTGATGGAGGTGTGATCGCTTCGTAGGGCGTTTATTCAGACAGGAGCGGCGGATCGCTCAAGGGGGAAACTACGTTTAGGTCACTGGCAAAAATGACAAGTGTAGGTTTGCCCACGATACAAGCAGCCCCTTTGGGGAGTTGTATGGTGAATTGTGGGCACCGGCTAATTGTGGGCTTACCGGAACTCTAGCTGTCCCCTCGGCGTAGCCGTTGTGGGACTGCTCTCATTTTGAAGTGCGCCGACCCCTTGAACTATTCGACGCGGGAAAACGCATATTATTCGCCCGTAGCGATCCCACCACCAACAGACATCATAAAGCACGGTGCTGGGGCTACAGACTGTAGGTTTCGGGTAATCATGGAGGAGTGACCGACTGGAAGGCCGGTAGGCCCCAAGGAGGGTAACGGTGAGAAGACTCTGAGAGCGCCGCTGCCTCGTAATGATTGACTGAAACTGTACAGCCTGTTTGCAGCAATACTGTCTAAGGGCGGTAAATGTAGTGCGGCGAGACACTTTCGATTGTCCCCACTTAAAAGGTCAATCGATTCCGCCGAAGGCGGAAGGTTCTCCTATCATTAGTGAGGACGAAGAATTTAGACGCAAGATGAGGCCGAACGGACCATAATTGTTATTACAATGCGAGAACAAAGCACAGGAACATGGTAGCGAAGCATGTTAGCACCACTGCTGATGCAAGAATTCGTATTTGATCGTCATAGCTCATTCGCATTATGCTTCTCCCAACACGGATTTCAACACAAGGCACGACGCCGTTATCGCCGCCATGATCAGGATGGGCAGCGTCCACCAGCCCACAAAATAGACAAGAGCGGTGAGCAGGCTTATCCATGCCAAGTTAAAAAGCCAGTATGTAAAGATTGCGGTATTCATGTCAGTCTCCTGCTTCAGTGTTGGAGGTCGCGAAGAACTCATCGTGCTTTGGATCGATGGTTGGTACTACAAATGTCCAACCGGCGTTCTCCGCAATGTTCTGCGCGTCGTCAGCCCATTCGAGGCCGCACTCAATGCACTGCATGCAAACGCCAGCTTTGTGCATCGTGACTTCCACGCAAGCCTCACACACACGGTTCTTGTAGGGTGATGGTGTGTTTCTATTTGGCATGTATGTTTCTCCTATGTGAGCTTATCCAGCCTTCCACCCAGACTCATTAATGTGTTACTTTGACTACATGATTGGGTTTATTAAATGATTGTAATGGGATGGCTATTCTCCATACCCGCAGATCACAAACCCACCAGCGTTCTGACCGATCTGCCTTTGGGGCAATGCACACTTGTCACCCCAAGGATTGCACACTGAATGGACCGCTGTGCTGTTGTAGCTCTGCTATATTAGCAACCTCGCAATGTTAGCAGACTGTCACGTATAAGAAGGGGGGGGGGGGGGAAACCGCCATTGATTTCTCCGCTAGGGGGCACGTCTCTCATTTCTGCTGGAAAACCCGGAGGTTCCATGTCCGTTCCGAAACGATTTCTGAAGTCTACCTTGAATGACCGCCAGGAGGCGTACTGCCGTCATTATGTTGACCGCGGCGGTGATGTCCGCAACGCCATGGTACTGGCTGGCTATGACGACGATGGTAGCAGCAAGTTCCGTGTTGCCATGCACCGTCTCAAGCATAACCCTGCGGTCAGGGACCGCATCCACCAGATTACCCGTGAGTCGTTTACGTCAGACGCTGTGGAGGCCCGTGAGTGCCTGCTTCAGCTAATCAGGACTGCTAGGTCCGAGAAGGTAAGATTGGACGCTGCGCGGGATCTGCTTGACCGTGCCGGTCATAAGCCTCTGGAGACGCTGCTGACCATGAATGCGTCGGCAGCTTTGGACGAGACGGAGTTACGGGAGAAGATCACTGGACTGTTGACCCAGCTGAACATCGATCCTTCTACTCTCAAGCGGGAGAAGGAGGTGTTGGAAGCTAAGAAAGAGGAGTTCGAAGACTCGACGTTCCGGGTGAGTGAGTGATGGCCTGTGGGCAGAGCCGTCACCAAAATCCAAGTCGCCGGAAGGCGATACATTATGGCTACGTCCCACGAAGTCTTAATTGAGCATGAGGCACTATATATAGTAGCTTATCACCCTGGGCCTACAGTATGTAGGGGTTCTCTGAAACCCCTGTCAAGCGCTTTGTTGTAAGGCGTTGATGCTGAATGCTTTTATTTTTGCTTTTCCCTGCCCCAGAATAGCCGTTTTTACATTCGGTGACATGGTGCGTCACCCCTCTGGACAAAAAAAACCCCGTGGCCGGAAAAGACGGGGACACCCATGAAACCCATCTACATCGAACCACGGGGCGGTAGGAGCAACGGAGCAACCACCTACCTGTTGCATATATACAACATATAGTGTACTTATGCAATATGCACACAACATCTAGTGATCCCGACGTTGCCCGGACGGAATTGCTGTCCGAGTTGAGCCATTATGTTGACGTGCTGGACCGTCAGTTGCAGATGCAGCGGCTGCTACAGTACAGGCCGTACCCAAAGCAGCTTGAATTCCATAATTCCGGTTCCGATTACCCAGAGCGCCTGCTGATGGCTGGCAACCAGCTGGGTAAGACCTACAGCGCTGCCATGGAAGTCGCCATGCATGTGACGGGCGTCTACCCGGATTGGTGGGAGGGCAGGAAGTTCGCCAAGCCGGTCAACGCTTGGTGCGCTGGCGTGACTTCCGAGAGCACGAGGGACAACCCGCAGCGCCTGTTGCTGGGCATTCGCCGTGAATTCGGCACTGGTTCGATCCCGGCAGAGAATATTGTGGATATCCAGATGGCGCGAGGCGTCCCAGACGCCGTTGATAGCGTCACTGTTGAGCATGTATCGGGCCGTAATAGCCATATCTGGTTCAAATCATACGAAAAAGGCCGGGAGAAGTGGCAGGGGCAGACGCTTGATTTCGTCTGGTATGACGAGGAACCTCCCGAAGAGATCTACACGGAGGGCTTGACCAGGGTAAATGCGACTGCTGGCATGGTTTTCGTCACATTTACGCCATTATTGGGTATGAGCCGCGTGGTCACACGCTATCTCCAGCCTGACGACGACGCCTCCAAGCACAGATATGTCGTCAATATGACCCTTGATGACGCGCCTCACATGACCGAGGCGATGAAAGAGCGCATTCTCTCCCAGTATCCTGAATATGAGCGGGACGCCAGGACCAAGGGCATCCCCATGCTTGGCTCTGGCCGCGTCTATCCTATTGCCGAGGAGCGTGTTGCCTTCAGCTTGAACGATTTCGGCAACGGTATGCCCGATTACTGGCCGACCTTGGGCGCTGTTGACTTTGGCGATTGGGATCATCCGACCTCTGCCGTCTTTGTTCGCTGGGACCGGGACCGCGATGTGGTCTATGTCACGGATTGCTACCGCCGCTCCAAGGAGCCGCTAACCGTTCACGCCGCGGCGATCAGGGACCGCGCCAATGGCTGCTATGTTGCATGGCCCCATGACGGCCTGAAGCACGACAGGACCGCTGGGCGCACCATCAAGGATCTGTATGCCGACAACGGGGTCAAAATGCTCCGTGAAAGAACCATGTATCCGTCAGGAGACTACTCCGTCGAGGCCGGTATTGCTGACGTATTGAACCGCATGCAGACCGGCAAATTACGCATTGCCACGCATCTGGCCGATGTCTGGGATGAATTCCGCCTTTATCACCGGAAGGACGGCAAGATCGTCAAAGAGCGCGATGATCTCATGGATGCTCTGCGCTATGCCGTGATGTCGATCCGACACGCCAGATCACCGGCTGATATGGGCCGCGCCGTCGAGGTTGAGAATATGGAGGAGTACCATGTCTTATGATCTTGTTGTCCGCAATATCACGCATACCGACATTCAAATGTACTACGACGGCATGGTCGAATTGCTGCTGTCCCACCTTGAGGATTGGCACGATTTCGACACCGACAAGTTCAAGAAATGGCTCTGGCAGGCTGTAGACGATCCTGAGACGGATGCCCTGCTATGCACCCACGGTCATCTGCCTGCTGGCTATTTCATTGCCAGGACCATCACGCCGGTCTGGTCGAGGGAGCGTATCTCTTCAGACGTTGTTCTTTATGCGCTGCCTCCGTACAGGGGTAAGGGTGTAGCCGTTGCATTATTGCAACAGTGGGCTTATAATTTACAGAAACGTGGTGTGAAAAAGGCGCTGGCTGGATATTCTTTGCGGGCCAGCCATTCTCATGCCCGTGATGCTTACAAACGGGCGAAGTTTTTTACTCTTGGCGAAATCTACGCGAGGAAATTCTGATGTGCAGTGGTGGTGGTGACGGCCCTGACGGCGATCCCGGTCTTGGTATGGAAGGCGAGGACACTGCCCACGGGAACGAGGCTGATGTGGACGATCCTGGCGCTGCCGCCGGACCACAAGGTTCAGATGCCGAAAGTCAGGCGATGGGCGAAACTCAGGAGGAGCCGGCATTAAGTTCGGTTGATGAGGGTCAACAGGCTGCGAATGCAGAAATTTCTATGGCTGAGATGAGCATAGCGGTAGACCCGGGAAACGTCGCTGCTATTGACGAAGCAGCAGTTGCGATTTCTGATACTGCCATAAGTATGGGCGGACAAGGCTCACTATCTCCTGGCGTTGGTCTTGGGGTCAACTCAGAGATGGGCACCGCAACGATGAACCAAGTTAACGCCCTGAACGCACCGGGGCTTCCCGGCTCGACTGTTGGTTTTGCCATTAACGACCCGACAGGTAATACGCCAGGGGCGATAACGGCTAGCCAGATAGCAGCCCAGCAAAACCCATCGTTAGCTAACGCCATGTTTGGCCTTGCCGGTATGATGCCTGGGGCGCTGGGCGTACTGGGATTGGCTGCTGGCGCAGTCGAGGGCCGTGGTATGACACAAGCCATGGGTCTTGTCGACAGTGGAAGGGGCGCTATAGCAGGTACGATAGCCGGTGCAGCCGATTCTATAAGCGGCGCAATGCCAGGGGGCGCATCTGTAATGGGCCAGAGTTCCGACGACGACCCAGGAGAGATCGGTGGGCCGTCGCAGGCGGAACTTGACGCGATGGAGGTAAGCCCCGCTGATATAGATCAAGTGATCGACGCCGGACCCGCCTGGAGTTCGGATAGAGTTATAGACACCACCGACAGCTTTTTAGACACATCGCAAATTCAGCCTCTCGCTGAAATACCTGCCGCTACAGGTGTCGGCACAACTGGACTACTGGATGATCTCGGCACTACCGATATCACAGGGGCTACTGATTCACTGTCTCGTCCCGGCAGCTTCGGGCGGTCAAGGATTACCACGCCAAGCAATCGTATATTCAATCTAGTCAATTTATTCCGACCCACCCTATCACCAGGGATTAGTCTGTGATGGCATATTCAGCAAGTGAGCTAATTGAACGGGCGGAAACGCTTGAGAACGAGCGCGCAAACTGGGAGCAGGATTGGCAGCGTATTGCTGATTTTGTCCTGCCGCGTAAAAACGACATTATCACCAAGCGCTCTCGCGGAGAGAACCGTAACCAGAAGCGGTACGCCTCTATTGGCATGCAGTCCCTTAATATCCTGGCTGCATCTCTCCACGGCACACTGACATCGAAAGCGGTTCAGTGGTTTGATCTGGAGACAGGCAGGCCGGAACTGGACGCCAGTTCGCAGATTAAGGATTATCTGCAAGAGGTTGCCCGCATCATGTGGGTGGAGCTTAACGCCTCCAACTTCCATTCCCAGGTCCATGAATTGTACCTTGATCTGGCAGCGTTCGGCACTGGCTGCATGCTACAGGAAGAGGCTGGTGGTCCTGGCGAGGACTACGACGGGCTTACATTTTCAGCGCACCCAATTCAGTCGTATCTAATCGAAGAGAACCATAATGGTCAGGTGGACTCCGTGTGCATCAAGCACATGATGACCGCCAACCAGATTGCCGGGAAATTCGGTGAATCCGCCATGACTTCCGAGCAGAAGTCTGCGCTGACCAAAGACCCGCTGTCTCAGTTCGAGATCTTGCACTGGGTTATGCCGCGTGACACTGGCCGTTCTAAGGGCGACGGCTATACCGAAGACGCCTCAAAGATGGGCTTCAAATCATGCTGGGTTGACCGCTCCCAGGAAACCATAATACGGGAAGGAGGCTATCAAGAATTCCCGTTTACGGTATGCCGCTGGAGCAAGTCCACAGGCGATTTATACGGAAGAGGCCCTGGGGACACGGCTCTCAGCGATATTGAAGTATTGAACGAGGCTACCCGCCTTGAGTTGAACGCCTGGGCCAAGACAATCGATCCGCCGATACTGATTGAGGACGATGGTGTAATCGGCAAGGTCAACATGCGTCCCGGCAAGCCCACCGTGGTCCGGGATGTAGAGCGGTCTGTCAGGCCGTTCCAGAACAACGCCAACATGAATTTCAACCAGATCAAGCTGGGCGAATACCGCGACACTATCAGGCAAGCCTTCTTTGCCGATCAGCTGGAACTTCCCAACCGCGGCTCTGCTGAGATGACGGCGACGGAAATCCAGGTCCGCTATGATCTCATGCAGCGCGTACTAGGCCCAACCCTTGGCCGTCTGGAGCGAGAGCTTCTTGAGCCTGTGATCTGGAGAACCTTCAAGATCATGGGCCGTAGGGGCAAGATCCCGCCGCCGCCGCCAGAGATGGGCGACGTACTTGATATCAATGTCCGTTATGTCGGCCCCCTCTCCCGCGCTCAGAAGCAGGCCGAGATCAACGCCTTTATGACCTTCCTGCAAGAAGTCGGCATGGTGTCCCAAATGAAGCCGGAAGTTCTGGACAACATCGACGGCGATGCCGCTATTCGCTGGCTGCATAGCCACCACGATCTGCCTGCCATTGTCATGGTTGAAGACAGGATAGTACAGCAACGCCGCGATGCCAGAGCCAAGCAGCAAGAGGCCCTTGCCCAGCAGCAGTTCCAAAGCGCCGGGGCGCAGGATACCAAGGCCATGGCAGAGGCCGAAGCCAAGATGCAGCAAGCTGGTGCCACGCAGCAGCAGGCAGCAAGCGAACAACAGCCTGAATAGTTGGAATGACGAAATATACAGAAAGGGAGATAGCTAGTGCTTATGCGCGCTTATTTGGCGGCGAAACGGGCATGGTCGTCCTTGAAAACATGGTTTCTAAATATCAAAGACGAAGTAGCTTTGTTCGTGGAGACCCATACGAGACGGCTTTTAAGGAAGGTGCGCGGTCAGTAATTCTGCACATCAGGGCCATGGTGAAAAAACACGGCCCGGACAATGATTTGGAAAGGTTGATCGATGAATGAACAGGTTTCCGAAACAGTTTCCTCAGAGGCGGCGCAGGCTCCAGTAGCCGAGGCGGCTCAAACTCAGTCGGAACCCGGCTGGAGAGACGGACTCTCTCAGGAAAACAGGGACCACGGCGCGATCAAGGACTTCAAGACGGTTGACGATCTGGCTCAATCGCATATCCACGCTCAGAAAATGCTTGGATCTTCAGTGCAAGTCCCCGGTGAACTCGCCACTCAGGACGATTGGAACAAATTCTACACCAAAACAGGCCGTCCACAGGACGCAAATGCTTACGACTTCACTGTCGTCAAGGCTCCAGAGGGCTTCACTGTAGCTGATGAGCTTGTTTCCGGGTTCAGATCAGCCGCTCATAACAGCGGTCTTAACCAGCAACAGGCTTCCAATCTGATGGATTGGTACGTCAAGGTGTCTCAGGGCCAGCTTCAGGCCGCACAACAGCAGACTGCGACGGCAAAGCAGGCCGCTACGCTGGCATTGCGTGAGGATTGGGGCGGTGACTACGACAGAAATGCACAGGCGGTAAACACCGCCCTGAATAGGTTCTTCCCCGAACATCTACAGCAACAGATCATGGAGGTTGCATTGACCAACGCTGATTTTGCCAAGGCCCTGTCGGATATCGGCTCCCGTATGGGCGAAGATACCACGGCTGGTATTAAATCCGCATCGACCAGCAAGGACCGGCGCTCTGAAATCGAGGCTGAACTGAAGACGCTGCGGCATGATCCCGATAGCGCCTATCTGAACGCGAGGCATCCCAATCACAATGATGAGATAACCCGCGTTGCCGCCATGCTGGACGAGCTTAACGAGTTGCCGGAATGAGTTGCGACAACTGCGATGATGCCTACCTGAACCTGCGTATTCAGGCTCTGCGGCTTGCCGTGGAGGCGTCATCGATCAGCCATAAAGTTGATTTCGAGGCGCTGGCAGACAGATATTTTGTGTGGCTTTCCAAGCCTTCCGCTAAAGCACATAAAAAAACTGTAAAAAAACAGTTGACCTGACTCTACGATAGTGGCAAAAATACAACATCGGGTAACCTATTGGTCCGATAAACGGCGGTAACCCGCTCGTCGGCGCACGTAAGCGCAAGTCTGAGGTCCAGCATGAGTTGGGCAACCTTTGGCAAGAACCCCTTAATTCTTGTTGGAGGATGCTATGTCCACTCAAGTTGGAATTGCTCATGTACAGCAGTTCAAAAACAATGTGATCATGCTCTCACAGCAGCGGGACTCCCGCCTGCGTGGGGCTGTTCGCACCGACCCAGATTTCCTCAAAGGGAAGTCCGGGTTTTACGAGCGCATCGGCGCTACCGCCGTTGTGAAACGCACCAGCAGGCATGCCGATACTCCGTTAGTCTCGACTCCCCATTCCAGGCGTCGGGTAACGATGGACGATTACGAATGGGCTGACCTGATTGACCGGCAGGATGTCATCCGCATGATGATTGACCCGGAATCGCGCTATGCAAAGAATGCTAGCTCGGCAATGGGCCGTCAGATTGATGATGTCATCATTACTGCCATGGGCGGATCTTCGTATGCCATTGATGAGGATGACGCGGCCAGCGCCGTGACTTTCCCATCCGGGCAGAAGGTTGCTCATGCTTCCGGCGGATTGACCGTGGCTAAAATTCTCGCAGCCAAGGAAGTCCTCTGGGCTAATGAGGTCGATGATAATGAGCAGATGTTCATTGTCTGTGCCGGTAAGCAGATCAGTGATTTGCTGAACACGACTGAAGTCAAAAGTTCCGATTACAACACCGTCAAGGCCTTGGCCCAAGGTGAAATATCAGACTTCGCTGGCTTCACGTTCATTCGTTCGGAACGTCTCTCGAATGATGCGACTCCAAGTCGCCTCGCTTATGCGTTCCTGCCGTCTGCCATCGGTCTAGCTATTGGCGATGATGTCACCACCCGCGTTTCCGAGCGTGATGACAAAAGCTATGCGACTCAGGTCTATCTTTCGATGTCTCTAGGCGCGACGCGTGTAGAGGAAGAGAAGATCGTCCAAATCGCATGCAACGAGTAGAAGGAGAATAGATCATGGCTACTGTCTACTCAGTACAAAAGACGGCGTGGGATCAAACCATCCCGTCTAAAAAGACCAAGCCAAATGAGTTGGCTGGTCGCATGCGAGTTGCTTACGCCACTTATGAGGCCTCCTCCCTGGCCTCCGGTGACGTAATTGAGTTGTTTAACTTGCCGAATGGGGCGCGGATTATGGGTGGGCGTCTGTTTAACGATGCCCTCGCGTCATCCACCACTCTTTCGGTTGGTTATGCCGCTCATACCAACTCTTCCGGTACTGCCGTTTCGGCTGCTGCCGCTGCATATCTGGCAGCGACCAGCACCGCTAGCGCTGGTGCCAACGATATTGCCGCCACCCTTGCTTTGGGTGCTACCTCGGAATTGGACGCCAATGAGAACGGCGTTCCGATTACCGCGACTATGGGCGGCGCAGCAGGCACTGGTACAATCACGTTGCGTATTGACTACGTGGTTGACTAATTCTCAGTGCAGTCGGAGAGCGGGGGCAGGTTGCAGTCCTGCCCCCGCAACTCGCCGTTAAAGGAGCGTCTTGATGGCCGATTCAGAAGTTGAAATCTGTAATCTTGCTTTGACCTATCTGGGCGACAGCCCGATAACTGCCCTCACAGACAACACCGATAGAGCGCGGGCCTGCAATGCCAACTATGCAAATTGCCGGGACCAGGTGCTTCGTATGCACCCATGGAATTCGTCTCTTTCGCGGGCGGCTTTGGCCGCATTAACGGACAGCCCTGCGTGGCAATGGTCCTATCAATTCACCCTGCCTACGGACCCTTACTGTTTACGTGTTCTTGAAGTCGAAGATCTTGACGATAGGGAGTGGGCCGTCGAGGGCCGCGTCCTGATGGCTGACCAGAGTACCGTAAATATCAAGTACATCAGCCGCATAACAAGCGTCAGCGACATGGACCCGCTGCTTGAGGATGCCGTAGCGGTCAAGCTGGCGCACATCATGGCTTTTCGCATTACAGGCTCCGTTCAGAGGCAGACCGAATTAATGCAAACCTTCCGCCTTGTCTTACGAGAAGCGCGGCAGATGGATGGTCAGGAGGGTACGCCACCGGATATCTATTCCGATCACTTCGCTGCGGTCAGATTTGGCTCTGACTTCTCTTCCGATTGGAGAAAGTGGACGAGTTAACATGGCACGGGTAAATGCCATACAGACGAATTTTACCGGTGGTCAGATCAGTCCCCGGCTCTTTGGCCGTGTTGACATTGACAGTTACCGCAATTCCGTAAAGACATTGACTAACATGGTGGTCTACCCGCAGGGCGGTGCTGGGCGTCGGTTCGGCACTATGTATGTTGGGGAAGGCAAGGACTCAGCCGCTACTACTGATAGGAAGTTCCGGCTTGTCCCGTTCGAGTATTCAGACACTAACGCATACTGCCTTGAATTCGGACACAACTACATCAGATTTTATGCTCAATCTGCACAGGTCGTTTCTGGCGGGTCGGCTGTAGAGGTCACCACCACATATGCACATACGGAACTTGATGATCTGCAATTCGCCCAATCTGCGGACGTGTTGTATATCGTACATAGATCGCATCCGCCGCGCCAACTTGTTCGCAATTCGGCAACTTCTTTTACTCTTTCAGATGTCGTGTTTGTTGACGGTCCTTATCTTGACGATAATACAACGTCTACTACCATAGCCGCGTCTGCGACTACCGGCAGCATTACGCTCACGGCGTCTGCATCTCTGTTCACCTCCGACATGGTTGGTGCATTCTTCCGCATTACCAACGGAACCGCGGGGTATGTAGAGCTTACTGCCGTCGCCAGCGGTACGTCAGCCACCGCTACCGTTAAAACTACGTTGGGCGGCACGTCAGCCGTTACCACTTGGCGGGAGGGCGCATTCTCTGACGAGCGCGGCTATCCCGGTTGCGTGACGTTCTTTGAGCAACGGCTGTGTCTTGCGGGTTCTACCCACAGGCCCCAGACCGTGTGGGCGTCCAAGGTGGACGATTATGAGAACTTTACACCCGGAGCCAATGACGATGACCCGATACCGTTCACCATAGCGGCCAACAAGGTCAATGTGATCCAATGGCTTAGTCAGGCCCGTAATTCTCTGTTTATAGGCACTGTGGGCGCTGAGTGGCAGGTTAAGGGCACAAACAACGCGGCTATTACCCCCAGCAACATCATCGTGCGCCAGCAGACCTCCGAGGGATCTGCGCGTGTGCAGCCCGTGCCCATCAAGAATGCGCTTCTGTTTGTCCAGCGCAGCGGCGAGAAACTGCACGAAGTCACCTTTGATTTCCTGACCGATAGTTTCCAGGCTCCAGATCTCACCCTGCTATCCGAGGATATAACCTCTGGCGGCATTACCCACATCGATGCCCAGCGTACTCCCGACCCGATCATCTGGGCTGTCCTGTCTGGCGGTACTATTGCCGCCATGACCTACCAGCCAGATCAGAAGATCCAGGCATGGCATGCACACACCATTGGCGGCACGGGGACTGTGGTGGAGAGCGTTGCTGTGATCCCGAAGGATATCACGGCTGGCGTTTATACCGATCAGGTGTGGCTGGGCGTAAAGCGCACGATCAACAGCGCCACAAAGCGGTATGTTGAATATATCGACTCCACCCTGAACACTGATTGCGCCCTGACCTATTCAGGCAGTTCTACGAGTAGCATTTCCGGCCTGTCGCATCTTGAAGGCGAGACTGTCGCCGTTAAGGTTAACGACGCGCCGCAGCCCGACAAGACCGTATCTAGTGGCGCTATAGCCATCTCGCCCGCTGGCACGGCTGCTGAAGTCGGCCTGCCCTATACGCATACCCTGACGACGCTGCCGCCAGAGTTCGGCGCACAGGCGGGGGCATCCCTGTCGAGGCTGCGCCGTATACATGAGGTCGTGCTGTACCTCAGAGCCTCCAGCGGAGGTCTTATTAATAACGACGACATTATCTACAGATCGTCAGCTGATGACATGGGAGCGGCGTTGCCGCTGTTCACCGGCACTTTCCGTTATACGCCAGATGACAGCTGGGACCGTGATGGGGATATCACCATATCCGGTTCGCAGCCCCTGCCCTTCAACCTTACTGCCCTGATCATGGGCACCAGCGTTAACGAGGGGTGATATTGTGGTTGATTTCGCTGCCATTATAGCTGGAACCGCGCTTGCTGCCAGCACCTTCTCTTCCTTCAGGGCCGCTAGCGCCCAGGAAGAAGCCATAGAGACGAAGGCCGCTGGTGATTTTGAACAGATAGAATTAATAAAAAAAGCAGCCGAGATAGAGGCTGTTGCGGATGTTGAATCGGCTACCGCATTAAGGGAAAAGACTGATTTTGATTCCAAGACTATAGACAGGCGCGAAAACGAAATTCTTTCTGCCATAAAATTCAACGAAGAACAGCATGTCAAGAACACTGAATTATTGAGGCGTCAGGGTCAGATAGCCATCGCCCAAAAACATCGCGAGGTCGCCAAGGCCGTAGGCGCAACCAGGGCCCGTGCGGCGGGTGCCGGTGTCTATGCCAGCGGTGGAGCGTCAGCTGAAGTCGCAAAGGATACTGCCATTACTGGCGATCTTGAGAGGGCCAGGATAAACCTGCAAATCGCCCAGGCTCAACAGCAGCTAGACGATCAGATAGGACAGTCAAGAATCAACGCATTTGTCGCAGCGGAGAATATACGCGCTGATCGTGAGGTGCTGGCGTTTAATTTTAATGTTGCCGATAGGCAGCAGGATTTAGCAATACAAATCCACGATATAGAACGCGAAGCGAAAATCTCCTCGTTGGCCTCTGGCGCAAGAGCCGCGCAGGCCGGGGCACCCAGCCCAGGCTTGTCTGCATTCACAACCGCCCTCACTGGCTTGGCTAGGCTAAATAGAGATTAAAAGAGGCGTGTAGTCATGCAATTCTCAAAAAATGCAGTATTCCGGGCTGGCAGGCAGAGTTCCCCGCTCCAAGCTCCCAGGGTTAGTCTAGGTGCATTTAGACCTCAACCTGTAGCCCATGCTGGCTACAAAGAAGATCAGATGACGGATCTTGCGAATGCTGGGCTTGCCTTCGCCGCTAGCGAGATTAACGCTGGCGTTCGGTCAAAGCGCATTAAAACCAGTAGCGATGTAGAACTTGCATGGGAAACCGCCTACCAAAAAGCAAAGGGTGAACAAGAAAGCCCAGAAAACTGGACAGTCGCCGCCGACGCTGCCGCAAACAAGGTAATAGAAAGCAGCGTTGAAGACGGTAACGTGCTTACCAACCTTCTCTATAAGAACGATACCATCAAGGCGGAACTGAAGTCTTCTCTGGTTAAACTCAAAGCCTCAAAGGCCGCTGATGTGCAGAAAGGGCGCATGGAATTAAGGCTGCGTCATTATGCTGACGCCACGATCAAAAGCGCAGAGAAAATGAAAACCATACTTGGCTCCGTTACCTTGCGGCGCGATGGTGAAGAATCTTATGTAGGGGGAGCCTTAATTAAGGAGGCCCGCGCATCAGCCCTCAAGGCCTATACAGACTTCAGCAAGACCATTGACAGCGATAAGTTGATACCCAGCAAACAGCGTCGAACCCTGAAGACCAATTTTGTTAGTTCTATCGGTAACACGCTTGTATCTCATATTATAAGAACGGACCCTGAAAACGCTATCCGGTACATGGAATATATTGACGGTATAGCCGACAATAATGCCTACAAGGGAGTGATAAATTCCGCTGGGGTCGCTGAACAGAAAAAGCGTCTCAAAACTGCGTATGAGTTTGTTGGTAATATATCGAAGCTAGTTCAAGGTGAAGAGGCGGCTGAAGATATGACCGCCGTCGGAACGAAGATAAACGATCTCAATTCTGCCTTGGAGGCGGGCGATACTCCGAAAGCCCTGACTTCCCTGAAATATATCAATGAGATCGTCCCCGAACTTCTGGAAAAAAAATACGTTGACCCGCGTGGTGATGAGCAGCTTTTGTATAAAGGCGAAGATGCCAACAGGCTCATTAAAATGCGCGATGAAGCTAACTTGGCTGTACTAGAGCCGTTATATACGGACATAGCTGCTGATTTACTTGTTCTTTCGAATAACGAAAACGCCGTCGATCAAAAAACCCTTACCGACGCGGTTGAGTATCTGAATAAGTTGCGTCAGGAAGACCCAGGTGGCTTTTTCGAAATTATCGAAAACCTGTCCTCACGACAGAAAGAAATTTTCGAAGCAAAGCTCCGGGAGTTCACCACTAAAGAGGAGATCGGTGCAAATGCAGCACAGTTTGCACAAAAGAAAACGGATCTTGTCGCACGCACAGAGACAGCTGTGCGTGACTTTACAACCGATTTACGAGGCCATCTTATAGATTGGAATAAGCTGTCTCCTGAGAATCATGCCAAAGCATTACAGCGCTTCTTCGATACCCACTGGAAGCCTCTTACGACAGCATTCGCCAACGGTGCCCGTAATATCATTTCTCCAGATGAAGCCCAAAACCATATTATGGGGTTTAAAAAAACCGTAATCAACGGCATCGGGAAAGGCGTTAAGGAAGAAGGCCGCACTGATTGGTACGAGCATATCAAGGAAAACAAAAGTGACTATCCTTTCTTGTTTGAGCTTTTCGTGCAGACCAGCCTTGGAGCCGATATAAGCAGTGACAGAGAAAAAAGTACCGCAGAGGCCGAGGCGCAAGCAGAAAGAGACCTTTTTGCTTCCGGGCAAACAAGGACAGATAAGATCGGGACTAAATTACGGACAGTAATGACCGATTGGAAAGATCTGCCTTCCGAAGAGTTCGCCGAAAAATTACGGGGCTTTATCAAGACCAACTGGGACAGCTTCACGAGTAAGTTCACTGCCGACTCTGCCGGTATTATTTCCCCGAAGGAAGTTGAAAGGGAAATTGTAAGGCTTAGACAGTCTATATCTAAGGCCACTGGCGATAGCCTTGTAGCAATGAACCGTGTAGATTTTTATAATCACGTTCACAACCGCGCACGGGATTACCCCGTTTTGTTTGAAATCCTGGCCAAGTCCGGCCTGGATAACAAATTAGGGCAGCAACGAAAGAACCAAGTATCGGCTCTTAGAAAGGGGCTCATAACAGCCATCAAGGGAGGTACGAATCTAGCACTTCGCGCAGTGAGTGGTGAAAATGTGCAGCTGCCATCCGATCTTTTAGACAATCTTGGGAACCAGCTCAGAGAGCTTTGCAAGATTGATGGTTGCAGCGAAGATACCATACGAGCTATCGGCGTGAATTTGGACTTCTTGGGCCGACACTACCAGCACAACGTCCGGGTTAACGACTCCATACAAAGCGCCTTACAAACGGGGACTGGTGGAGACGGTAAATTACTGACCATTATTGAAGGCCAAATAAAAAACCTGTCAGAGCTTTCCAAGACTTTTGAAAGCTCTGGTCCCGCCATCACCATGGTTGATAATGATGGTGAAATTACGGGTGTCATAAAACCGTTGCCGACAAATATCGCAGCCGCAATGCTTGGCGATGACGCTAGTGGTACTTTAGCAGGGAAATTTGCCGACGCTTTCAAAAAGAACCATGACGCTCTTGTGGTAGTCAGAGATGCTATTGATCCCGCCGCCTTCCTTGATCCCAAACCTCCGAATATAGTCGCTATAGGCAAAGCCATCGGCTTACACGTTCAGGATGAAAACAGTCAAACTCCGATTGACCGCTTTATGCATAATCCTAATAGCGATGAAAGCAAAGGGATTGTGAAAGCGATTGGCCGATATCCGACGCTTGCCCTGCCCTTTGCCGAGCAGTTGAGGCAGCGTTTTAATATGGCATACCCGACAGAATCTGCGGCCGCTGAAGCGCTCGTTAAATTGTCCGGTATTGTTTACGACGCTTGGTACAAAATGCTTACAAAAACGAATACGGAGGCGGGCCACAAACTGCCCGAAGCATTGCTTGATATTGTCGGCGCATACGAAAGTATTGCGAGGAGTTCCAAAGTTGGCAGTAAAGACTTTGACGGCCAGTTTGTCATTGCACAAAAATATCTGCACACGCCTAAAAATTTAAACGACAAGCCGGAGGTCGGTACTTGGATGGCTCCTGGGGTTGTCCCGCGAGAAGAACAGATGGAGGCCGTAAGAGCGGGTCTTGGTTTAACCAGGAGGCTTAATAATTGGCGTAATATACAAACTGTAGACGATAGCGCTAATGTGGAACTTCAATTCGTTTTGCGCCAGCTAGGGAAAATGCAAGCTGACGTAAGTCCAGTACACGACGACTATCTTAAAAAACTGGAGGAAACCGCCAGACAAATTAGCATCCAAGCACAAGAGGATGGCATCCTTGGCGATACTATCGTTGGGGTTGGGCTTGAGGGGAGATATTTAACGCAGCCATTCTTCACAGGGGAAATAGCCGAAACGAGCTGGATCACAGAGCATCCAATGGAAGCAACGCTCGTCTCTAAAATTGGGCTAAACGGCGCTGCTGCGTATGGTCATATAGCAGTTCCATCTATTAAACAGATCGCCACCACCTCCGCTTTACTCATCTCCGTTTTTGAGGCGGCTGCTAAACGTGGCGTGCCCCTAGCGCAAGTGCGGGCAAACGTCACCATGCCTGATATCAACGCCCTCTTTGACCGCGAAGATCATGGTGTTAAAAAGGATTTCCCTATAGTGCTGGGTGCGGGAACGCCGCTGGCCCCGGAGGTTAAGCGCCCCGACCTTTTAAGAGCGGGCCAGATAGCGGTAACGGGACCGGTTACCATAAATGTATCTGCCGCGCAGCAAAAACTCGTCCAGACTATTGAGGAGTTGGCGCAAAAATATTACGGCGCGGGTTTACAGGGAGAGAGCTTCTTCCTGCGTAAATATTCCCAAGAGGCCGTAAGGGCGGGCAGCTACGGTATACTTTCCAACAAGGAGCGGCCCGCATGGTCGAAAATTATGCTACCCGAAGGATGGCAAGCAGGTTCCAGTAGTATACTTTCTATGCCCCAGAGGGCCCAGGGAACGGTTGGCCCTGCTATGAAAATAACTGGTTCTGACGGTGTTCCAAGAACAGCTTATAATATTATCGTCGGGCTCAAGTCCGCCCGAAGCCTCGTTGAAGGACTGGACGAAACCTTTGGGATAACAGAATCCGCGCCGCAAACAACCGTCACCCTGAGACAGTACACACTGCCCGCCCTTGGTGATGACAGCGCCGCTGGCAGATTTCTTAATTGGTATAACGAGGATTTGAGGGCCGCTCGCGGTTCGTATAAAGCGCCAGAAAGGTCTGGTGAGATAAGTGATCCGGGTGGGGCCTGATATACGATGACTTACCCTGGACAAATAAGTTTCGAGCGCCCGCTTCACGTAGGCCTTCCTGCCGAAGATCAGAGCTTCGCCTTGACTTTGGACACCATGTTCAATCTCGAAAGCCCCATACGGAGCGCCATGATAAACAAGGCGTTCGGTTTATCGGACGGCTTTCTGGGGTTCGTGCCCAAGAAGCAAGAGCTAGACAGCCGTTTCGACCCCATGAAGAGAATGGAGCAGGACAACGACCTGCATCTGTTTAGCGCCCTGCACGAAGCCAAGAACGAAGAACATTACGGCCTGATAAAAAGAAAAGCCTTGTGGGAGAGGCAGCAAAAACAAACCATTGCCGATGCTGGCCTTACGCAAAGCCTTTTAGCCGGTGTCGCTGTTGGGTCCGCAGACCCGCTCAATCTTGCTGTTGGGCTGGTCTCTGGCGGTGCCACGACCACATTCGGCGCTGCGTATCGCGCTATTGGTAGTGCCCTAATCGCTACCGGAACAAATGAACTGCTTTTGCAGCATTCGCAAGCTGATCGCTCTATTGAGGAGTCTGCCGCCAATATCGTTGGTGACATGATTTTCAGCACGGTGCTCGGCATGGGTGCTTATGGTCTTAGTAGGTCGCTTGGTTACAACCCGAAAAAACTAGAAGAAGCGCTTTTGCGGGAGTATGAAAACAGTGAGCTGCCGTTCCCCGGCGGCGCTCCCTCTGCACAACTCGGCATAAGGCCACAAACCAAGTGGGGTGATAAAGCGCCCGTAATTTGGGAAACGTCCGAAAAGCCGGGAGTGGCCGCATATTACAACCCCGAAACTCACACCATCCACATAGATCCCCGAATGGTCGAAGACCAATTCGGTGAACGCGCATGGACTAAACCAAGGCTGCTACAGGAACGTGACGCTGATGGAAACCTTACAGGCGAGACCGGCAGAGCAGAACCGCTACGCGATGATGATTTCATCAGGGATGGCGAACTCAGTCTCGACGCCTGGAAAGATTTCGTAGTCCAGCATGAATACCTCCACACTGTTCATAAGCGTGTGCCGGGAGAAACGCTGGCGCGTTACGAGACAAGAATAAATGATTATGCTTTAGCGCTATTAAAGGCCGGGTCTTCTGAAGGCGTCCACCATACACCGATATCTCCGGGCGTACATGCGCGGCATTCCGAGACAATCCATAATAAATTTGACGAGGTTGACGAAAACGGCGTCAGGCAAACTACAATTCTTGACCAGATGATAGAAGAGGGCGCTTTCGGGCATGCCAGAGACGACCGTCATTCTGCCTATATTCCTGATGAGGACATAGCTGGCCCCGCTAGAATTGACACAGAGGACGATATTCTTGCCAATGTGGACCCGGAAACCGGGATTTCAGAAGAGCAATATCTAGGCGCATTATCATGGACCACGAAATTGGTCAGGGCTATGGGGCTTGAAAAGATACGGACGAACCCGATGCTCTTCACAATGAATTCTTTCAACCCCGCAACTCGCCTATACGCGAGGTATCTAGTCCCAACGCCTATGAATGAAGGCAATCTCCGGGGCCACACAACGCCCGGAGACGTTGCGACGGCAACAAACGCACGGCATGTTGAGGTGGCTGAGGCCATGGCGCGTAATGAAAAAACATTCATTGATTATAGGCTAGGCGAAGAAACGGCTGACATACCCTCTACCCTTGGGGTTTTCAAGGAATCCTTTGCCGCTCAAAAAGAACGCTTTCTAGGAGAGAGTGGTGGAGACAAAACGCGATACATCAAGGAATTCCGCGAACGTGTTTCCAGGGCATTGCGATCTGGCGATGCAGACGAAAATCCAATAATCCAGAAGCAGGTCAAATACTTGCGGACGATGATTGACGACCTTACGAAAGAGGCTGACGGCCTCGGCTTGTTCGGTGCTGGCGTCAAGCCTGGAGATCCGCTATCTCTTGCCGGTAGCCAGAGCTTCCTGCCCCGTCTTTGGCTACAAGACGTTTTGTTGAAATCTGAGAATTTTGACGAGGCCGTTACCGTTATTGTCAACTGGCAAAAAGCCAATGCTGGCGCGGAACACGCGCCTGATTATATAGCCAATCTAGTTAACGACCCGGTAAGCCACGCGGCCTTTATAAAAAAGCAACTGCTAACAGCTGGCCGTAAATTACACAGTGTCGAGGACTTCGATATTGAGGCCACTGATGTTTCCGGCACATTCAAGGGCCGGGGCATTTGGATAGACGACACTGTACTCGCTGGAAATAATGAAGCGTTCGGCGGCAGAGGGACATCATTTCTTCAAAACGATATCAATGAGATATTGAGGAATTGGGTGTCCCACATGCACACTGACATAGAGTTAACCCGGAAGTTCGGCAGTGTGGATATGGCTAAACAATTCGCCACTATCCGAAGCATGGCCGTAAAAAACGCCGCTGAAAATGGCGAGGAAGTACTCGATAAGGCAATAAAGAGTCTCGACAAGAAAGCGCCGGATGAGATTGTCAAGACTACCAAAAGCGCGGAAAAGGACATTGAGAAATTATCCGCCATGCGGGATATCATGCGCGGTGTTTACGCTCTTAGCGGCGACCCACTAGCTGTATCTTCTCGCTTCGCACGACTCTTAACCGATATGACCCATCTTTCGCTTATGGGCAATGTAACCATTTCGTCTATTCCCGATGCTGGCCGAATTTTAATGGTGAACCGCTTGGACGCATTGCGGACTTTGCGTCTTGCGTTTACTGATTTCCAAAGATTACGCTCAGAGATGCGCTCCATGGCCCGCGAGATCGGCGTCGGTCTTGACATGGCTCTTGGTACGACGGTGCAGGCCCTGGTACACCAGGGTAATATACCTCGTTATACAAGCGGTGAACGCCTTGTCGGGCGTTTGACCGACATCAATTTTATCGTAAATTTGCTCAACCCGTGGAATGCGGTAATTAAGCAGACCGCTGGTATAGCGACAACATCCCGTATCATAAAAGATCTTAAAAAATACAAGGCTGGCACACTTAGTATAAAGCATGCCGCCAAGCTCAGTGCCGCCGGTATTAACGAGGAATTCATGGAGCGTCTGCTGAAGCTCCACGAAAAATATGGCGACACTGTTGACGGTGTTGAGATACCGAACGCTTCTCTTTGGGATCTTGATGACGCAAGTCTGGGTTTTGACGTTGGTGAATTCTTACTGAAATTTCGCCAAGTTCTATCCCGCGAGGTTGACTTACAGATTGTCACCCCTGGAGCGGGTGATATACCGCTTGCTTTACGTAAATCGCCATTTAACGATGCTGTGCAAGAAAGCCTTCTTGGCAAGGTCGTGACAGAAGAAGATCTCGCGAATCCGGGCGATAAAATATACAATGAAAAATTACTGCCTGGAGAGCGTGAACACGCGCACTCAAGAGTAAGACGTGAAGCGGCTGCTTTATACCCCCATCTCGGCAGGATGTTTGGTATTTACAAATCCTTTATTGCAGGCTCCTGGGGCCGCGTCTTAATCCCCTCCCTGCAAAACAAGGATTCCACTGAACTGATGGGCTTGGCGACCATGATTCTGATGGGCGGATTGGCTAAATCTTTCAAAGACTTGAGCTATGATCGCCCAGGCCCGGAAAGCCTCAAAGGTTTTCTGGTTGAGGGCTTCGACCAAGCGGGTGTTGGTTCTTGGTTCATGTTCGCAAATTCCACTGGCGAGGCTTTAATTGATACTGGTATCCGCCCGTTGCTCGGAATGCCCAGGTTCGAGCCTAGCTTACGATGGCAAACTTCTTCCGTACTTGGGGCTTCTGTAGGTCAATTAATCCGCGCCGGTACAGCCGCGGCAGACGTTGGCTCTTTCGCAATGGGGGGCGATTTTAGCTCGTCTTCCGCAACAAATGCGTATAGAATGCTCCCTGGTCAAAGTCTCTTTTATCTCCGACTGCACAACCTGTTTAAGTTCCGAAATACTGCCGATGAAGTATTCGGGGCTGACGCTGCAGTCGGAGGCACTGGATGACTATATCATCTGCTACGAATAAAGTTTCATACAGCGGGAATGGCTCGACAACTGTCTTTGCCTACGGCTTCCCTATTACCGCTGAGGCGGATCTTGACGTTTATATTAGAGCCGCTACCGGCACGGAAACTCTTCAAACCCTGACCACTCATTACACTGTCAGCGGTGCTGGAGGCGCTTCTGGCGGCAATGTCACGTTCGATACTGCCCCGGTAAGCGGTACAACGGTTGTCATCCTGAGAGACATAGCGGCCACACAGAGCCTTGATCTGGTCGAGAACGACAGTTTCAGCGCCGAGAGCCTGGAAAACTCATTAGACCGCCTGACCATGATTACCTCCGATATTGAGGAGGAGCTGGCTCGTTCCATCAAGTTGTCTCGCACCAACACGATGACATCGACGGAATTCACTACCAGTTCGTCAGATCGTGCCAGCAAGGTGTTGTCATTCGATAGTTCTGGTGAGCTAGCTGTTAGCCAGGAGCTTGGTGAGTTCCAGGATGATTGGGCTACTTCAACCGCGTATGTTCTGCGCGATATCGTCAAAGACACCAGCAATAACAACATCTACATCTGCACAACCGCTCATACCTCTAGCGGCAGTCAGCCGCTCAGCGGTAATACTGATAGCGCAAAGTGGGGGTTGATGGTCGATGCTGCAGCTGCAACCACATCGGCAAGCTCAGCCTCAACCAGCGCCACCGCTGCTGCTACATCAGCCTCCTCTGCCGCGACATCCGCCACCGCTGCAGCTGGTTCCGCCACATCTTCAGCCGCTGATGCCGTTAGTACCGCTGCTGATGCGGTTTCTACAGCGGCAGACGCCGCTGCTACGGCTGCCGATCTTATCTTAACCTCTGCAGATCAAGTGAGCGCAGATGCTGACGCTACCGCGACAGCTGCCGATGCAGTCTCCACGGCTGCCGATGCAGTCTCCACGGCTGCCGATGTTGTCACCTCGACAACCAAAGCCAGCGCAGCCTCAACCAGCGCTACCGCTGCCGCGTCATCGGCCTCGGCGGCTGCGACATCGGCCACCGCTGCGGCGGGAAGCGCAACATCGTCAGCCGCTGATGCAGTTAGCACGGCGGCAGACGCCGCTGCTACGGCTGCTGATCTTGTCCTGACTTCTGCAGATCAAGTGAGCGCGGATGCTGACGCCACTGCGACAGCCGCAGATGCAGTCTCCACGGCTGCCGATGCAGTCTCAACAGCTGCAGATGTTGTCACCTCGACGACCAAAGCTGCTGCCGCGTCGACATCAGCCCAGTTGGCTGACGACTGGGCCGTGAAGACTTCCGGCGTTGTTGCCGACAGTGAGTATTCGTCGAAAGCCTACGCGGTCGGAGGCACGGGGGTCACAAGTTCGTCGGGTAAAGGAGCGGCCAAAGAATGGGCCACGACCACCGGCGCTACCGTCGATACCTCAGAGTACTCGGCAAAGGAATACGCGCTTGGCACCACAGTCGCAGCAGGCTCAGCTAAAGACTGGGCGATCCAGGCGGAAGACAGCGCAGTCACCGGCAGCAGCTATTCGGCCCTGCATCACGCTGCGAAGGGCGCTGCATCAGCCACAGCCGCCGCGTCATCTGCAACCGCTGCAGATGCTGACGCTACCGCGACAGCCGCCGATGCAGTGTCAACCGCTGCAGACGCGGTCTCCACGGCTGCTGATGCCTCCACCTCGACGACCAAGGCTGCTGCCGCGTCGACATCTGCGACTGCCGCAGCAACATCGGCCACCGCTGCGGCGGGAAGCGCCACATCCTCGGCTGCTGATGCCGTTAGTACTGCGGCTGATGCAGTTAGTACTGCCGCAGATGCAGTCTCCACGGCTGCTGATCTTGTCCTGACCGACGCAGATCAGGTTAGTGCTGCCGCCAGTGCCTCGACGGCCACCACCCAGGCATCAAACGCCTCGACCTCGGCCTCGACGGCCAGCACCCAGGCATCCAACGCCTCGACTTC
>Ga0208013_1000293_pt1 | contig 31267 bp, 39 predicted proteins | sample 16_taG_FD_184091 | JGI IMG/M metagenome (GOLD analysis project Ga0208013, IMG submission 184091) | Marine viral communities from the Subarctic Pacific Ocean - 16_ETSP_OMZ_AT15313 metaG (SPAdes) (version 2) | ecosystem: Environmental > Aquatic > Marine > Oceanic | place: Pacific Ocean | collected...
GGCGGCAGTTAAGCCTTTAGCTCCTGCGACACCAACAATACCTTCTCCACCATTCGGCTGATCATCACCAGTTTTAGCTTTTTGTGCTACGTCTATAGCCATTATTTATCTCCTTTTATTAATTTCGAAATACAGAGCCTGATCGACCACCGTACCCGTAAGAATTTCCGATACCAGCGCTTCCGGGACTATAAGGACCAAGAACTGCCTGACCGTGTATACTGTTAGTTGTTTTATAAGTATTCATTAACTCTTCAAATTTTGTAGAAAGATCTTGATATAAACTATTCAGGGCTGTTGATACACCCCTAAGATCAATAGCAGAAGGGCCATCTCTTAAAGATAGGGAATTTGCCGATTCTGTCTTTACTTCACTCCCTAAAATAATACAGGCAGCCTGATAGGCTGTAAGAACAGTGAAATCCGTATCTTTGTTATCTACTGGATCTGGGGTAATTTCTTTTGTTGCAATATCTACTACGTATGTATAACTAAAATCAGCTTGATCGTACACCTTGTAGGCGGCTACAGCTATAATCTGCTCTAGTCTAGAGTCGGCATATTTGGAGCTATCTAAATCTCCAATTAGCGTTCTGACAAAAAGAACCAAATCTGTTGTCCAAGCCATTATAATTTCCTTTCTAAATAAAGTTAATACTATCTAACTATACACAAAATGTCCTATAAATAATATTAAAAATTAAACTCGGTAGAAAAGGCCCCAAAACCTTCCACGCCATGAAAAAGGTGAAATCTCGTATTCGCTTTTATCTTTTTCCCTACAGCAGAAGGTGGGGACAGTCCAAATTCATGTGCGCCCAAGTCCCACGTAACACCACCAGTATCTCTATTATTCCCGTTAATATCAATCTCTACATTCGTCGGGCTTGTCCCTACGTCAACGGCAGCGTCTATAAAATTACAGCCAGTCTTTAGGTGTAAATCAGGATCGCTAGTAGAGGTGTCAATAAAAGAGTTGGCGTATGTATCTGTTGTAACATTACTTACTCCAGTTATAGCTCCAACCGCGCCCCAGTAATCTAAGGTGGCACTACTATGTTTAGCGTTCCAGTAGCTATCGCTATATCTTAATACTACTATGTTCTTAGCTACGGACCCTTCGTTCTCCAAGGTGCCGTAAAATATATACCCATCATTTGAGCTACTATCCCCTACGTTATTATAGTAATATGTGTTGTTGTACACATAAGACGCCACCGAAGTATCCGAATGGTGAACAAAAAGATCTGCGCTTGATCCACTGGTATTGTTAAAAATAAAATTATTAGTAAAACTCACGGGACTGCGATTTCTCATTATGTAGACATCTGTGGAACTAACAGAAGTACTTCCAAAGTTATGTATTAAACAGTTCTGAACACTACAACCAGAGAGCCCCGTATTGAAACGCAGTCCGTATGCACCACTATCATTCCCATTTATTTCTAGCCAAGATATAGTAGTATTGCTTTCAAAGACATTAACAGTATAGGAGCCTGCACTTGCTGGCTTGATGACAACTCCCGACCCAGCTGTTCCGTCGTGCCTCTGTGTCACATCGCAAGTAAGGTGTATACCCGAAAGGTCAAATACCCCATTAATAGATAAGGTTTCACTAAAATCACTGTCGGCATAGCAGCTTGCCTCGGCGCTGTCTCCAGACGCATAAATACTGGTATCGGCTAAATCAGATTCCCACGCAGCTATAGTGCTATAGTCACGCCCGACTGTACCTATCGTTCTTGCTACATTGGCCATATGCTTATCCCTTTATACTAAATTCTTATGAACCATAAAAGTATGGACATCACTAAAATAGGTGGTAGCCCCAATCACGAGTTTTCCCTGAAGTTTCCAAGTTCCCGGGGAAGATAAGTCTCCAGAAACTGTTACATATTTAGCTTTTCCGTCGGTACCGTCGCTAACAAGAGCGCCACTTTTCGATAGTGTTGCATCGTCGGGCCCCTGAAGCATTATAGTAATAGTGGCAGAACTAATATTAACAACAGAGCCGTCGTCTTTGAACGTTAGTTGGAACGTAGTCCCTATATCGTTAACATGTATTTCGTTAGATGCCATAGTTACCCCTCAAATATTCTTAATGTTTCTATGCTAGCGTCCACATTTTTTGCTGTATTAATAGACGCAACCTTGCCTATATCCGTATTGATATACACAATAAACTCTTCGGTATCTGGGAATTGACTTATTTTTCCAGCAACTGAAACACTAGAGCTAGTAAGCAATGAAGCAGCACCAAGGATGCTATCGGAGACGGTACCGGCAGCCGATATGGTTACGCTGGCAGCCATGCTAGAGGCGGCAAACCTTTTGACGGCTCCCGTTGTTGCGGTGGAAATTGAACCCGATATAGAAGCAGACCCAAGTAACTTGGTCATCGCCTCTGCTTTGGTGACTGAGATTGTTGCCGTTATAGATGTCGCGCCAGTGTTCTTAGCTTTCGCAGTAACAGAAACTGCTATGGAGCCTGAGATAGATGCAGCTGCGCTTTTCTTGGTTGATCCAGCAGCAGAAACTGCGACTGATGCCGAAATACTGGCAGCTCCTGAAATAGTTGTTGTGCTAACTACTGGTACAGAGGAAAAGGGCGCCGATGAAAATGGGGCTGCTGAAAAACTCATTTATACCCCCTTTTAAGTTAAGATGTTATCAATCGCTTAATGTTATATACACAATGTTTATGGATCTAAAAATAATATAAAATCTTTCTGGTTATTATTACAAAATTGCATGACCCTCAGGTCTAATACGAGAAGCATCAACTATCGGATGTGACAATAGATCTTCATTGTTTTGTAGTAATTTTAAAAACTCCTCATATTTTGGATGGTTTACATTTGCCAAACTCTTCTCTTTAAACGTGGAGGTTCCCCCTCTTATGTCGGGCCAATCTCTTAACATTGTGAGATTAACCCTTGTAGAATTATGCTCTACGGCTCTTTCAATAAACAAAGGGATATCCGTAAAATTATCTGATTCAACTACCATGTTTAATATAAAATCCTTACCTAGCTTAGATATAAACTTCATAGCTTTATTAAGATCCTCAAACTTTCCTCCAAGTCTAGTCTTTTCATATATATCTTTACTTGCGGCATCAACACTCATTTTGATTCTAGTTATATTGCCATGAATGTGAGAAAGAGAGTCCCAATACTTAGGGATTAATAGACCATTAGTAAATAATTCAATATCGAGATTATCGTATTTTTTAATATCAAAGGTTTGTAATATTTTAAGCCAAGCAGGACTTGCTAAAGGATCTCCAGACCCTATAGCAGAAATAAATTTTATACTGTCGTGAAAAGTATCTAGTACGTTTCTTGTCTGTCTAAATATTTCATCTTGGCGTTTCTCAATTATGGGCTTAGATCTACAAGACCAACAATGTAGATTGCAAGTCATATCATTTGAAAAAACAATAACAGACGGCCCTCTTGTCATTACAGGAGTCATATAGCTCTTTATTGGAGGATCTACCCTACCAGCAACGGGCGTAGCGTTGTTTTCTAACAAGGGCAGAACGCAGTTTTTACATAAAGAATTATCTTGATTAAGCCAAGACTCCCTTAACTTTTGAAACTTTTCATGATTCCATACCTTCCATAAGTTTTCATATCTACCTTCCACCATCACCTCTAAGTGGCTTGTGAACCAGCTGGGACAACATGTTATATAGCTTGCGGGATGAACATGTAGAGTATTGAACGGGTTTCCACAGAATTTCATTTTAGAAACCTGTCTTCCAGAGTGTCTGAGGTGTCATTAGAGAGAACCTGATCTTTCCAAAGGCATCCAAGTGGCTCTAACCATTCTTTAAACATAGCCATGTTCTTGTGGTAGTTTATAGGCAATAGTGTCGTTTTGGTCTGCATAGCTAGGGAACATATAGCTAAATGCAACCTGTCTGTTGTGATTTCCTCAAATTCATCTGTCAGGCTCCAGTAGTCTTCCGGAGTGTGACAGAACATAGCAGGGTCTACCTTTAATTGAACTCTTACGTGGTGATGTACAGATCCACCGTTTCTTCTAAGAAAAATTTCAGATCCGTTTTTATTGATAGCCGACTCCGGAAAGTCAAATCCCAATGCTAAGTCCGGAGCTATTTCTCCATAACCAATAATGTCTCGACTAATAGACTCTCTAAAAAACACTTTCTCGCACTGAAGATCTTCATGCCTTATTACGCTTTGAGGCAAAAGCCAGCATGGAATACCTGACTCAAACGCTTTCCTTCTTATCGCTACAGCCGGTGGAAAACCAATATTGCCACCACCAAAAAGTAGTAGCTTATCGCACTTTGGTATAGGATTTTCAGCTAGGGCGTTAACCGTAAAATGTTCTATGTTAAACTCTTTGCAAAATTGTCTAGCAGCCAAATACAGTAACTGATCGCCTATATTACCTATTCCGTCTACTATGCCCACGGTTAGTCCAGACAGTGGTTCAAAAATTGGTTCAAATAGAGATAGATCAATAAGTCTCATTTTATTTACTCGAATTTAATCTTGGGAGAGAGCATTGAGGTATATCGCACTTATTACATATATCATGCCATTGATTATTTATTTCAGAGAAGTCATAAGTCTCTACCCCTAGACTCTCTCCGTCAGTCCCCCTAGTATACCAGTCAATCGTGTGACTCATAAAAACTTGCCAGTAATTTTCGTCTTCGTTTTTGAGAACCTTTTTCCAAGCCTCTGGACAGGTAGCATCTTCATGCACCCCATTATCCAAATCTCTTTGTATTAACCTAGCGACACTTTTTACTCTATCTTTCATAGGGCGATGAATAGCAAACTTGTATATGTCATCCCACTCATCTATGATTTCTTTCAGCGCGACTGCTCTTGCGTGACGCTTCATACCTTGCCAGTTTTTTATATCTCCACCCGTTCCGAGTATTATATCGATCCCCTTCCCTGCACAGACTCCAGCTATTGCGCCTGTGACAGAATTTCCTGCGGCTCTAGGTATGTGAATAAAAACAGCTCTTTGTGGTAAATATATCATACTTTATTCCTCCGGGCAAATTACAAACTTACCGCTTTCCCTTCTTATTATGACGGCTTCGGGCAACTCGCTTTCTACGAAAAAGTGAGCACTAGATCTTTTGAAGTGATCAGCTTTGAAATTGGCCGCTTCCTGTATATGATTTTTATCCCGAATTTCCTCTTTTTCTGTTGGATACATTTCTAGAGAACCATATCTTATTCCGTGCCTCTCTAGCCACTCCTCTGTTATGTCTCGATATTTTTCAAGTCTTGCCGTAACTATTCCACGACAACGGGTTTTGGGTATCCTGTGATAGAATGGCTCAACATTCTTTATATATTCTATATAATCTTCTTCATTTATGCATTTGTTATATGGAACATTTGGACAGAGTATTCCATCAAAATCTAAGAGAGCACTTTCTATGTACACGCAATTAAATAGGTTCCATTCGAGTATATGGGGAGGCATGAGTGATTTTGCAAAAAAGTCTACCTTGTCTAGCGAGTCGGGATGAGCATAAACAGTAGCATAAATCGCGTCCTCTTTTATTTTCTCTCTTATGTCTACAATTGCCGTACCTGCGTAGACTGTATCATCAACAATTAAAACCTTACCTCCAGAACCCTCATAGTCTCTCATCCTTATCCCACCAAATTCTGAGCAGGCCGACATGACCTCAAGCTCATGGGAAGACTTATTCATTGTATAGAGTGGCAAATTTAACCATAAGGCAATCATACTGGCTGGAAACATTCCAGACCTTGGTATTCCGAGCACGCCTTTTAAGTTTAGATGGCCTATTTGAGGTAATAGAAGATCTCTACAGTCTTCAACAAGCTGTGAGGTTTTTATATATTCGGTACCAAGAAATTTTTCGTTTCTATTGTGTTTTTTATCGCAATCTATCTTGTATTGCGCTCTTTCTCCCGGAGTGGCGTTTTGGCACCATTGCCAATTTGGCGGGCTATAAGTCATTTCCTGTCTGAAAAACTCACAAAATCCCGACTGTGCACATTGACATTTTTCCATACTTTTCTCCTAAATCCTTAACTTAATCAACAAACATTAAAAATGCGGCTCCCAAATCTCTTGTAAATTTATGGGGGGCTTTGTCTGGAGACCCAGAACTGCCTGTGCCGGAGGGTAGATCACACGGAGAGTCATCGCCACTACCAGCTGTGTCTGATATATATTTTACAGTAAGAGTGTCAGCGTCAGTTATTGCAGTAACTTGATAAGTATATACTGATTCTATCGTACTACTTCCCCCTGCTCCTGCTGCTCTTTTGTTTGCGGTAATCCAGTCTCCAACCTGAGCATTAGCCACGGAAGACCCATAGTTTGCCGTATAGGTTGGGCCAGAGCCAGAACAGCTACTTAAAGCAACGCTAGAATATATTGTAATAGTATTTCTTGCCATTAGTCTGGTAAATCCTGACCTATAATAAATCCATCAAAAGCGGTTCCAGCGTCATTCGTGCAGAGGAATCCATAAACATCTGTATGGGCTGTTGCGGTAGACATGGTTGGGGTTATATCTCCAGCCCACCTAACCGTTGCTGCTGTATTGCTAGCGTCAGAATCAACATCAGCCCAAGAGACCGTGTTTGCAGAGGATGCATGTTGCGTAAGTCTAATGATAAACCTTTGCCCTCTTTTTGCATTAGCAAATATTATCTTGTTTACAGTGCCGACACCGCTATTGGAAGGTAAAGATTGATTTTGATAATTACCAGTACTTAAATCAAAAGTAAGAGTTCTTGCGGAAGACGCTGTGGGTGTATCGTTAGCCGGGACAGCTTCTTGAACATATGAACCACCAACTAAATTTAATCTATCTTCGCTCTCGTCCCACTCTAAGTAAGAACCAGAAGTAGCACCAAAAAACTTAACATCATAACCAGTATCATCAACACCAACCGTTACTGTACCATCAAGCTGGGAGTTACCGTCTATATCTAAACTATCACCTTTAACCTCACCAGTCACATCAATGCCGGTGTTTGTGGTCTCTATTTTTGCACCACCATTGTAGTATAATTTAACAGCTGCATCAGCCTCTGCATATATCATACTTTCATCATCAGCATTATTATTAAGTCTATATTTATCAGTTAGTACTTTTAATTTAGCAGTATTACTTTTAATAACTGAGTCCGTTGCATCATGATATATTTCTAAATCATTATTGTTTCCAAACACAGCTTTTACATTATCACGGTACTTTAGTCTGTCGTTAGCTTCGTCCCACAACAAATATCTACCAGATGTTGCGCCAAAGAATTTCACGTCATGCCCTGTGCCGTCAACACCAACTGTTATTGTACCTATGCAGGTTAATGCCGATCCATCGAATGTTAAGTTAGACTCTACGGTTGCCTCGTCCGAATCTTTAAATGTGGCAATACCATTTGCCGTAGAACCATCCCACGATATACCACCACCACCACCAGAAACGGCTTCCCAGTCAACGGTTCCATCGGCTTGTATGGTAAGAACGTCACCATCGCTATGCCCGGTAGAGGTTACAATACCAACCGCTCCAGTACCTGTACCTGCCAGCACGTCGCCAATAGCAATGCCGGATATGTCGAGTTCCAGCCCGCCAACTTCATGTTTAAGAACTCCGTCTGAGGCGGTGAATGCGGTAATTGTCGTAGGGTCGGTGGAATTGTCACCAACCACGATAACACCATCGCCTAAAACAGCTAGCGCCGTAATAGCACCAGTTCCACTACCTAAAAGAATACCACCATCAGTAAGAGAAGTTGCTCCAGTACCGCCTTTAGCGACAGTAACCGTATCAGACAAGGTGCTTCCTGCCGCAGTTACAGTTATATTGCCAGTACCATCGAAAGACACTCCATTGATAGTTCTCGCGCTTGCTAGTGCGGTTGCGGTAGCAGCATTGCCAGTACAGCTACCAGAGCTACCGGATGCGTTACCAGTCAAGGCGCCAGCAAAGACTGTAGAGGTAACTGTTCCTGTGCTTGGATTGTAAGTTAGTGTTCCATCGGACTCCAGACCCAAATTACCTCCGTCTAGGTCGGCGCCTGCGGCAAAGATAATTGCGTTATCTTCATTTGTGCTTTCGTTGTCTGTAATCGTAACAGTAGTGGCTACCGTGGCGGTTCCAGCAGTTAGGTTAGCGGCAGTTCCGCTTGCGTTAGTCGCAACCAGAGCCGATGGTGTCCCTAACGCGGGTGTTACCAATGTTGGGCTATTGGCGAATACCAATGCTCCACTACCAGTCTCATCTGATATTACTCCCGCCAGCTGAGCAGATGTTGTGGCGGCCATAACCGAAAGGTTATTACTAGTATAAACGCCATTTGTTACTGTAGCAGCGTTACCTGTACAGCTACCCGAACTGCCGGAGACATCCCCAGTTACATTACCAGTGAGAGGGCCAGCAAAGGCGTCGGAAGTTACAGTACCATCAAACCAAGCGTCTTTAAACTCCAAAGCGTCTGTTCCAAGGTCAACAATATTGTTAGTTCCCGGCGTTAATGCTCCGTCAGTTAAAATTAATTGTTTTTCATTTCCTGCGTAAAAGTTAATTGTGTTAACATCTTCAAAATCAATCTTAGTCTCATCATCTTCACCAATCTTAATATCTGTAGCAAAAAGAGAGGTAATAACAGTTTGTGCGGCATCTACGTTCAAAGTCACAGCACCACTGGCTCCGCCGCCGTTAAGCCCGGTCCCAGCGGTTACTCCTGTAATATCTCCACCGCCTCCGCCGCTAACGGTCTGCCAGCTACATGTACCGTCCCCATCTTCCCGAAGAAACTTGCTTCCGCCGGTTTCTCCGGTAGACTTAACCTCGGTGCCTTCGATATCAATATAAGCTCCGTCAATTGCGGTACCTTGCCATACACCCGTCCCAATAGTACCAACGGTAGTAACATTTGCTAACGTTGTAATAGAAGCCTGCGTGCCGCCAGTGACAGTCGCAGCAGTTCCGCTCGCGTTTCCGGTTACGTTACCCGTAAGAGGACCAGCAAACCCTGTTGCCGTTAAAACACCCGTATTGGAATTAAATGTTAGATTACTACCTGACTTCGGCCCCAAATCGCCAGTTGCAGCAGTGACGAACAACGGAAAACATGTCTCATCGGTAGATTCGTCAGCCACGGTTACCGCTGTAGCAGTTCCGCCACCAACAGAAGCCCAAACTGGATTGGCGCTAGTACCTTGTGTCTTTAAATAATGCCCTGATGTTCCCGCCCCAAGCCTAGCCCAGTCAGTACCAGTATAGTACATAATGTCACCCTGAGCATCCGACCCCAAAGCGATCATTGTTCCATCAACAGAGTTAGCTTGTATTGCAGATGTCCCGGTTACATTTCCACTTCCGTCAAAACTAGCAGAAGTCCATACGACATCACCTGTCATGCCGATTGTTCTAGAGCTGGCCAACGCCGTAGCGGTAGCCGCGTTACCCGTACAACTACCCGAACTGCCAGAAACGTTACCCGTAACGTTACCTGTCAAGGCACCAACAAAGACTGTGGCGGTTACAGTTCCTGTACTTGGATTGTAATGTAAATCTCCGTCAGATTCCAAACCAAGATTGCCACCGTCTAGATCTCCACCAGCGGTGAAAATAATAGCGTTATTTTCGTTTGTGCTTTCGTTATCTGTAATAGTAACAGTTGTTGCGACAGTAGCTGTTCCAGCGGTTAAACTAGCAGCAGTTCCGCTTGCATTGGTAGCGACTAGTGCTGAAGGCGTCCCTAGAGCAGGTGTTACCAGTGTCGGACTATTGGCGAATACTAATGCCCCGCTGCCCGTTTCGTCCGATATTACTCCCGCCAATTCAGAGGAAGTTGTAGCAGCTAATACGTTAATTTTGCTGGTGGTGTAGACTCCGTTTGTTACCGTAGCGGCGTTGCCTGTGCAGCTACCTGAGCTGCCAGAGACATCACCCGTAACATTGCCAGTTAAAGCTCCAGCAAAGAGTGTAGACGTAAGAAGCCCACTACTTGGGTTATACGTTAATCCCGTGTCAGTCTCAGCGCCCTGAGTTCCCGTTGCTCCGTCTACAAAGAGCGGATAAACGGTCTCATCGGCAGTATTGTTAGCACTAACCGTAATGCTGGTTGCTAGCGTGGAGGTTCCAGCGGTTAAACTCGCAGCGGTTCCGGTTGCGTTAGTAGCAACTAATGCCGAAGGTGTTCCTAAGGCTGGAGTTACCAACGTAGGACTTGTAGCAAACACCACTGAACCACTACCTGTTTCATCTGATATCACTCCTGCCAACTGAGCGGATGTAGTAGCTGCCATTACCGAAAGGTTATCGGCAGTATTTACGGATTTCCCGGCGGGATAACCACAAAAAACAGTGTGCGTGCCGCTACTCAGGGTTATTTGACTATCACTGTTGGTGCTTGCAAGCACGGTCGTCCTAGCCAAGGTGGTTCCCGACAAAGTATACGTCCCAATACCGACTTCCCAACCAGTACCATTAGCGTCTTCGATAACATAATGGGTTGTATTGCCGTCACCAATAGCAGAAAAAGCCTGATAACCAGTCACAGCTCCGGCAAGAGTTATCGTCCCGGTTCCGGTAGTTGTGGTAGTTTCTTTTACTCTATCTTTAAGTACTAAAGCCATTGCCTATGCTCCTTATAAAATTAAGCAAAGGTAATATCAAAATCACCCGCCGAAATGATAAACTGGTCTGTATTCTCAACAAACTTAGTGGCTGTCAATGACCCATACAGCAAAACGTTTCCGGTGCTAGTTGCATCTGCTATAAAAACACCTGACACATGACCCCACTCGCTGGTCGCGGCAGGAAATGTTATGGCGTTTTCATTATCTGTAAGGCCGTTAGTAGAGCCCGCACTCCAATATGAATCTCCGCGAATACTACCAACCCTAGCGTAAGACCCGCCAGATAGTTCATGGGTAAGGGTTCCAGCCTCAAGTTGAGCTGCATCGTATTTACCTACTAGCCCCACATAAACGTCTGGTTGACTATAAGACGTGCCCCTCAAGAGGTGGTCTATAAGCTTATTTTCCAAATAGTTTGACATTGCAGTCATGACATATACTCCTGTAATAATATGTATAAATTATAGTGTGATAATTCCCGCGACAACCTTGTCTACATTCAAGTTATCTATGTAGGGTCTTTCAGGTACCGGCTTCCTTCCGTCTAATGTAATATCTTTATTTCTTACATCATCAATATTAATCCCCAAGTCTTGAGCCAAATCCCAGTAAGGAACCTGCCACTGTCTCTTGGCGACCATATCTGTTCCGCTGATAGCTGACGATTGTCTATCGCTGGCGGTGTCATTGGAAATTTCTGTAACTGTGTCGTTTCTAAAGCCCGATGAATTTAATATCAACAGATGTTTTTTCTCTATTTCTGTAAATGGCCAACTGCTATTTTCGGACTTCAAACTGTCTGAATGGGCTTCTATATCGTCCCACATGGCATCTATATCTAATTCTCTCGAATCTCCATACCAAATTTCTGATCCAGAAGACCCAAACACTTTGTGTCTAGGGCTTTTTAGTCTGTTTTTAAGGAATTCCGAAACGTCTATACTTTCTGCTCCAAGAATTTCTTCTCCTAGTGTTGATAGGTTTATTTTCTTCACCGTATCAGCTCCAGTGCGCTCAAACCTATACAAAGACGCTCTTTCTAGGTATTTCATGAGCAATGAATCATTAACTCTCAACCCTGTAACATCGTCAAGAGGAAAGTTATTTACATTGCATATTACCTGAGCATTGGTTAAATGTATGCGCTCGTAAGAGAACGCCTGCACAATATCCCCATCTTTATATGAGGTGTCGCCTTCTACACTGTTTGTTTTTATTAGCAGTTCCATACTTTACCCCTAAGTTCATATTAAAGCTCATTCAACTATGTATACACAAAAACTACAAAAAAACCGCCCCATTGTTGCCAACAGGACGGTTCTTTAAACTCAGGTAAAGTACCTAAATTAGAATGAGCCAGCGAGAACTCTTCTATTATCTAGTACACCAAAGCCGATTTCAGCCCAGCCGTAATACCCTTGGCGTTGATGTCGGTGAAGAGCTTCGTCTTCATAAACTTCAACTTCCTTTTTAAGAGGCATTACAAAACTATCGCTACTTGCTTGGTCAAGACCAATGATAAGCTCGACGTCTGTACTAGCCAACGAACCACCAAGATCACTCGTGAAGTAATTTTGATATTCTTGACCGTCACCAAACTCGAACAAGTCGTGCAAGTTAACACCGAAGAGTCTCGTCAAAGGAGCTCCGTCGTCAGCCGATTGATAGATTTCACGTCGTGAAACTTCATCAAGCTGATCGACACCCCAGTTACGGATATCTTCAATAGCTTCTGGAGACAGGTACATGTCTGTAAGGCGGCCGTTAGCGGTAACGCTATTACCACCACCATTACGTCTCATAACTGTCTTCATGAGCGAAACAATACGCTTGGTAAATTGACCAACCGCAGCGTCTGCATCATAAACTAAAATATTTCTATCAACAGCAGCGGCGAGCAATGTGTGCCAGCCATCGTCGTTGATCTTTTTGACAAAAGATGATTCCAAAACCTGCATTGCGCGAGCAACAACGTTCCAGTTAGCCTCACGAGCATACTTAAGCAAGAAATCAATCGAGCTAGTAATGCCGTAAGTGTTAACCATTACGTAATCGCCTTCGACGCTACGTTCTGGAATACGACCGTGACCCGGATTGGTATAAGCGACATGTTCGCTTTCCGTACCCGGAGCAAGAAGGTCGAGTGGGAATTCAGGGGTTGCGCCCGGCTCAAGTGGCATAGCTTCATAAATTGAAGTTACGACATCGCCGAACAAAACTCCTTTACGTAGTGGCGTTTCCAAAGCTTTTGCGATTTCTCGCTGAGCCTCGATAGCCACTGCTTTATCTGAACTACCGGATTGTTTTAGCAATGCGATGAATTCATCGGAAGGACGTTCTTTCATATTCATATTATTATTCTCCTTTTATGAGCTAAAAATTACGGTAGGTTAATTTCTACTTTGGCATATCCATCTTGGTCTACAGTAGACAAGAATCGACCAATAGCGGAACCAGTTCCGTCGCCAACAATATCTGTAATTGAAAGATTACCACTATGTGCTGGGAAAGCTTGTGCTCCAGCAGTAGGTGTAGTACCTTCAATATTATTGGTGACAACATAGCCTTTACGAAGAATGGTAACTTTACCACCCTTTTGCACTTCATCCTTATGTTGATTAATATGCTGGCGAGTAAGGTCAAGATTGACCATATCGTTCAGCAACAATCCCATAGGGACTTGACCTGAGGCAGATGCTGCATACGTAACCAAGGCTACGCCCTGATCCATAGCTGCACCACTACCAGCAGTGCTCATCGAAGCAATACCACCTCTAGTAGCAACTTCATTCATGAAGAAACTAATGTCAGTTTGAACTTCATTTCTATCTGATTTAAGAGCCATTATCTATTCTCCTTTTAATTATTTCTTAAGATTAGCCGTTGATTTAAGTAAAGAACCAAACCAATCGCTAGCTGTCGAGCGAAGTTCAACCGAAGGGTCGTCTTCGTCAATAGCTTCAGCCATTGCAATGTTCTCTTCCACTTCTACTTCTTCGAGATCTTCAGCAGATGCTTCGGACTCGTCAACCTCTTCTTCAAGAAGTTCGTCGTCGGCCTTAGAGGCTTTCTCGTCCTTCTTGTCTTCGTCTTTATCTTCGTCGTCTTTCTTGTCTTTGTTGAGCCAAGGTGGCATTTTTGCAACAATAAACTCGAAAGTCTCTTGATCAAGATCTTCAAACTTAGCAATAGCCTCGTCCAGCTCTTCGCCTTCAAGACCAGCTTCGGTTAAAGCAGCAATTCTCTTTTCGAGAGCGGCGGCTTTTTCAATTTCGGCTACTTTAGCAATAGCTTCTTCTTTGGCGGCTTCAGCTGAAGCCAATGATACCTCAAGTTCTTCCACTCTAGCTAGAGCTTCCGTGACTTGAGACTCAAGAGAGGCAGCAGCCTCGTCTTTAGCAGAAATAGTTTCTTCAAACGTTTGCAATTGAGATTCAATCGCTTCAGTCTTCTGAGTTTCCATCTCCTGCTTCATAGTTTCGTTAGTTAGACGTGCTTCGGCCAACTCAGCCTTTAGCTCATCCAACTGTTTCTGTAAAACATCGGACATTTTAGTCTCCTTTATTGATGAAACAGTAATAAATTTACTTTTACATTCACTAAAACTTTGACTATCATTTAAAATGATACTTCGAGGATTAGCAGGTTTAGAAACCAAGCCCTTGCCAGAGAAAGATATATTTCTTAATAATCTACCCACTTCATAACCCTCATACTTTCCTGTTCCACCATAGGATCGAAGGTGCTTCGACAAAAATGCAGAAGCCTCTTCTCTCGCAACAACTTTGGTCTCACCTTGAGAATTTCTCAAAGCGTAATCAAAATTTGGGAACAAACATTCCATGGATACGAACCATCGGTTTCCTTCCTCAATCTCTTCTATAATATTAGCCATACGTACTTGGAGATCCATATCACTCCAAGACTTATAGAGCACGGCGTTTGTGATAATATTAAAGTCCTCAGGAGAACCAGCTTGACTCCAGTCAACAGTTCCATCTAAAGACTTACCACCAAAATCAACCACATAGTTTCCTGTAATGTGACCAATAATGTCTTTTTCGTCGTGCATATAATTAAATTGTTTGTCTTCGGGGGTTGAGCGTGCTGACCACATTTCTTGGGGGTCAAAAACATCATCGTTTTTATTCCAGCCGCTACTCACCAGAACAGAACTAAGGTAATAAAGATCAAACTGCTTATCTTCTTTATCATCAACGCCCGCATGAGATAAGGCAATAGCCTTTTCTTCATCGGTTATTTCCAGATCTATAGGGGAACAGTACGCAATCGTACAGTTGTTTTCTACTAGGTCTTGAATACCGTCTGCTATTTCTTGTGCATATGCTTTCATGTGAATACTCCTCAAGAGGTAATACACAAAAAATACAGTTTGACTATTTTTTTAGGTAAAACTAGCAAAAGTAGAGGCGTATATATAGCGCATTTCATCAACACTAGGTTTTCTGTTCTGTGTTTGTGAAAAGTCAGCAATAGAGATTTCTATTTCATTCTTAAAACCATCTGATGGTTTTGTATCAGAGTCAATGATAGCTTTTATTACATCCGCATCAATATCCATATATGGCTTGACGCCGGTTAAGATACAGAGCTTGAGATATTCTAGCTGGTCAAACTCTGATTTTGTTAAGCTTCGAGCGTTCTTCTTTTTGAAGTGAGCTAGAGCCATAGGCATAACTAACTCAGAAATATCTTTCTGTGCTTCATAAGCCCATAGCGTAGTAGATACATCGCCCTTGCTGCGAGGTAGAACTCGCTTTTCTTTTCTCTTCTGTTGATCTCTAGAATTATTGGGCCTGCCACCCTTTGGGTCGGGAGATGCAGGATTTGTGTCCTCTACTACTGGTTTTGGGGCATCATCAACCTCTATTTTATTTATCTGATCAATTTCAGATGTAGGAAGACCTAAATTCTCAAGATATATATCATTATCCAAAACGTCTTTGGTAAGCGCAATCTTGGCAATATCTTCTTTGTGTTGTGGGTTGTGATATGGGCCAGCCTTCTTGGGCGCGAGTGCATCCTTAACTCTAGTCCGTTCTTCTCTACGTACTCTAATCTTTTCAATGGCTGGTAACTCTCTAAATCTTTCGAGAAGCGTTTCATGAGATATAATGTCTCTGTCTGCTAATTGAACTAGTAATTGTTTCTGCGCTGCTTCGTCTGACAATATAATTGAGTCGAAGTGAAGTTCTGCGGGAAATCTAAAACCCATAGCTTTCTGGACAAGCTTAATTTCGTGCTGCCAAAACCCTTTTAATATCTCTCGGCCATATTCGAGTCTTTCTACTAAGGTTTTCAGACTGACAAAGTTATTGGTATACCCACCACCAGAGGCCGCGCCAGTTAGGGTTGGAGGAATTCCAAGGCCCGCATATACGCTTGTCAATACTGGCTGGTATTTTTCTGAACCTAAAAATTTATATACCTGTGTACTGCTTTCTTTAAAGTCAATCTCAGGACCCCATACTAAATCCATGGTTCCGCCACCGACGTTACTAGCAAGGATGTCTCTAAGTTTATTAATAGCCGCTTTGGTCGGTATAATCTTATGGTCTAAATCGCCAATTCTCCACAACCTAACGTTAGATATAGCCCCATCAAGAGCCGCTAGGTCTGCGAGCTTCATTTTTTCCAGCATAATAATATCATCAAGGATCGCATAAATCATTGGGTTTGCCCAAAGGTTCCAGTCATCTTTTTTGTAATGGAACATTCTAACTTTGTCTTTATCTAGCGGAATTTCTCTTTCGCCCTGTGCAAACCTTTTCATCATCTCGGTAGGTAAGCTCGGTCGCTTTCCGCTACCAGACATCATCAAAGAATTCACGGTTGTCTTTGATACTTTTAGTACATATTCGAGATCTCCGGTAAACATCGACGCATCAACATTTTTAACATCGACAGCTAAAGGGTTGAGAAAATCATACTTCCAAGGAACCTCTCTCTTGGTAACGTCTATATTTTCAATCTTCATATCTGCGGCAGCAGTACTTCTCTTGAGTTCAGATTCTTTTTTCTTGCTTATTCTAGCAGTGTTTCTCTTTACCGTAACGTTTCCACATCTGTAAAGATAATTTAAGAATCTCTCTGACCTATCTAAGCCACCAATTTGCTCGAACCATTTTCTATAGAATCTTTCAATTGTCTTGTTTGGATGGACAAGAGTAATCCCCTGAGAGGCAAAATCCCCCATCAGATCGATAACATTTCTGATAATGCCAACCTTATCATATGCTTGCATGCATGCCTTTATGATGCGTTTTTGATGTGTTGGAACGGCTTCGCCGGGACGAAAGGCAGTATAATCACCTTTATGAAAACTAGGACGAACTGAGCGAGAAGATTCAATATCTAAGAACGTTCTATTGTCGTAAGCAAAGGACTTTTGTATGCCGTCATAAGCATGAACGGCGTCAGAAGATGCTTCATAGGCCTTGCTGCGCTCTTGGTCGTTTCCCCATGTTAAATAAAGGTCGTCTGCCATTTGTATTGTTCCTTAAACAATAGTATTGATAATTCTATTACATTTAGATATACACAGTATTAGTATATATCGCCCATATTTTCTGTAAACCATGCAGGGCCTTGATACAAGGGGCCATCGTCCTTGTCATTATCGTTCTTTTCTGCCGACTTTTCGGCAAACCCGCCATAGTGGTCATAAGTCCGTACTGTTCTCTCTACAAACATCTGTCTGGCAGACATGTTGGCCATAATCAAAGAAGAGTAACGGTCTTTTCTTAGTCGCCTTTTTCTACCTGCTGCTACCTTTACTTCAGGAGTATCCCACTTTTCTCTACCTAGTCCTGTTTGTGTCATTATAATCATAGATAGCTCATTCTTAAGCTCCTCTATCTCCATAACACAGTCCTCTAGCGTATCATACACTCTTCCGTGTATTCCGTCATCTTCAGCAGAAAGACCGAGACTCACGGCGTCGAAGTCTGGGAATAAAACGAGCTTATCTTCAAAGTCTTTTCTGAGTCCATGATTAGCTTCTGCGAGCCAGTCGTATTTTGCAAACTGACACATCCGCAATATGTGTAATCCGGGTTCGTCATCTGTATCTTTGGGCTTATCGTAATCTATGACCGGCCATATCTTGACCTCGCCCTCCTGAACCTTGTCTTTGTCGTGCAGGGCTTCCATGACGGCTATACCACCACCCTGAGCATCAAGAGCTATTTCCACGCAAGGGAATACCCTCATAAGGTTTCTAATCTTTCTGGCGCAGTATGAATAAAAATCATCCTCCTCAACAAGATGAGACTTGAGCTTCTCTCTATGTTGACTCCTGTTTGTAGTCCAGCAATGAACAATACGTCTATGGTCTTTGTTTACCTCTAATACAACAATGCTAAAGTTATCAACTTCTGATGCAGGGTCAACGCCAAAAATATATTGTTTGTTTGGATCTCCCTTTAGCTGCGATTCAAAATTAATATCCTCGCCGTTTATCTTTATGCTGTTTTCTGGAGAGGCAATGCACCCCTCAATTAAAGACCTTTTAAAGAATCCCTGACTATCTGTAGTAAAACACGCCCCATATTCCATCTGGAAGATACCGGAGTGAATTGTTGCTCTCGCTCTTGCTACCTGACCCTCATCCATAAAGCCTGCGGGAATAGTTGTTACGGGCATACGAATTACAGAATACTCTTCCCAAGCAAAATCCTCTGGAGCATCGTCTCCAAAGATCTCCCTGAGTTTAGCTTTATCGCCCTGACTATTTATGATGTCTCTATATCTCTTCCAATATTCAGCAAAGTGATTGAAATCATAATAAGCGGTACCAGATAAGATAATTTGGTTTGACTTATCGTCAGCCAGTCCTGTCTCCTTCTCTTTGTATTCTACCCCAAGCTCAACCGCTTTTTTCTGTCTAGCCTTAGCTTTGACCTTCTCAATAGGGGAGGATGCTACAGCAGCAAAACCAGCAACAACGTTTTCAAAAATCTCTCGTGGAATAGACGCAAATTCGTCTGCAATAATATCGTTCGCACGCTGACCACGAATCTTGCTTCCATCACCCAGAGGTAAACAGGTTATAGTGCTATCTCCAATATGCATAACACATCGGTCAACGTCTCTTCTGGGACCGCTGTTAGAGCCGCACAGATCTCTCAGGACGGGTGCGTTCTTCCAAATGGTGTCCATATACTCAAATAGAACTTTAGACTGCCTAAAGGCCGCACCGACGACAATGATTTTTCGTCTAGGCATAAACAAGGCTCTTAGCAAAGGATACACAGAGAGTAGGAATGATTTACCCATACCACGACTACCGATAAGCATTGGGAATTTCTTGTTCCAAACTTCTTGGAGTATGAGAGACTGAAAAGGGGACAGCTCAATATTAAGAACATATTTACAAACAAAAGAGAAATACTCCGGTCTCATCATGAGCCATGCTGTTCTCTCTAGCATCTTTTCTGGATCGTTATCATAAAAAAGAAAATCCATAGGGTTGAATAAATCTTCTTCCCTTAGGTCTACGCCTAGCCAAGCATCCTCTATAGTCTTTATTATGTTTTTTTCGCTCATATTTTTTTCAATAGGGTTTCTACAGAGTTTTTCCCTCTAATTAAAACATCGGCGAACCCATACTCTACCGCCTGCTCCCCGCTAAGTATCCAGTCTTCTTTTACATTCAGTCTACGCTTAAGTATAGCTTTAATCTCTTCGGGTTTCTTACCCTTAAAAGCCGAGCCCTTCTTGCAGCACTTAGTATATATATCATACATTGCATTTTTACTGCGTTTAAGAGCCTCTGCGTTAGATATAAACTGTTTTGTCGTTCCGCTAAGCTCACAAGCCCCTTCGTGGATAACCCACTCACAATTAGCGTGTGTCGCCCTGATACCTTTTCCAAAGACGGCCTGTGGGATTATACTCCCCATCGAAGATGCGGAACCATAGCAGATAAACAAAAACTTGCACTTACTGGCTATAATCGCATCATAGATAGCTAGTCCGGCGCTCTGGTCTCCACCCACGTTGTATTGATGTATAACAACAGGGTTAGAACTTAAAGATTCAAGCATTACTAGGTTCTTGATAAATGTTACTGCGTCTTTAGAAGACAGTCCATCATCATCTGCTGGAGAAAGGAATATTTCTCGCGTGCTAGACAAAACCCCATAGTCATGCCAATTTGATAGTGCTGAATAATTAGTAGGTCTACTCATGAAACATCTCGTTTAATCTCTTAAAAATACTGCTAGCGACATAGAACCCATTTGTCTTATCTCCACAGAACAAAATATGTACTCCATTCCATATCTGGTATTCCATAAGGGCTTTTAATAAGTACTTCCCTGTGACTTTTCTCTCTGCTATTTTACTTTTTGTAAATTCCGGTCTTGCTTTCTTCATCTCCTCAGAAAAGATAGAGTTCGGATAATTAACCAAATCATCCAAAGTAAACTCACAGATAATGAACTTAAAGGGAAATTCCCTCATTCTTTTCATCTCTTCTCCAAAAGCCTTTTTCTTTTTGCCTAAATTGGTGGCTATTTCTTCCACACTAAACTTTCGCTCCATACAAACCATTTCCTCGAAGCCCTTGAGCGTGTAGTCGCCCGTCTTAAGCGTTTCGACACGCATACCGTCACATCGGTCGGATTTGTTAAAAATCCAGCCACGCTGCTCTCTGGTGTCTTTAATGACGGTATAGTTTGGTATTTTCTTTGCCACCTGTTTAGTGTCTCCGTGTTATTTTTTCACCATACATATTAACCCTACAGATACTGCTCTAGATTCGGGGTCTAAGTTTGGCCACTCACCATCTAGTCCAGACAAGTACTCCGAGGTTTCCCATGTTTCAAGACCTTCTAGATATGGCCTCAACATTGAAGCCTTAACGGATGTAGCTCCATCAAAAGCTCTTGGTGATGTCTCCCAGTCGTGACATGAAAACTTACAACCGCTTTTTACTATATTGTCAAAAAACTTAAAATCTTCTAAATTAAGAGTGGGATCTTCGGGCCCATCAAAGAATAGAAAATCAGGAGAGGGCAAAATCTGACTTGGAAAAATATACTCAAATTCTGAAGAAAACGATAGGAACTTGATAAAGTCCTTATACCTTTCGTTCTGCCCATAAAACTCTCTAGCCGGTCCATTTTGCGGATCTGCGGTTAGAAGAACAGAGTTTTGACACTTGCCCTCGTCCCGCAGTCTAGCCATAGCCTCAGCTATAGAAAAAGTAGAACCTCCTCCTGACCCACCACCGATTTCTACTACCGTAGAGGGCTCACTCGTATAAACCCAATCAAAAAGTTTTTGTCTTTCTAGGTCGGACATCTGGCCCGTAAGCCATTCTGGTAGTTGATGCTCTGCTTCTCTTGGTAAAATGTTTTCCATTACCTCTCCAATAATCCTAATAAATAATATTCGTAGTGTTCTTCTTTACCTGTAACCTCTTTGTGGCAATTATAGCAAAGAGATATTCCATTGCTTACTTCGTATCTCAACGAAGACGCGCTAGCCCATTTTCTAATGTGGTGAACATACAGTTTTTTACGTTTGCCCTTAACACCCTTAGACTTGCACATCTTACAGGTAAACTTATCTCTCTTCAGAACGTCAGTCCTGAACTTCTTGTAGCTTGGGTCTGAGTAGTTCCTCATCTAAATCTCCATCAATCATATTGTGTACTAATTGCTCAAACGAAATTTCAGGCTCCCAGCCAAGCTGGTTCTTTGCTTTGTCTGGAATACCTAATAGATAATCAACCTCTGCCGGTCTGAAGAATTCTGGATCAATAAATACGAAATCTTCCCAGCCACTTATTCCAGCTCTCTCAAAAGCAATATCTAAGAAATCTCTAACGCTATGAGTCTTTCCTGTCGCTACAACATAGTCTTCAGGAATATCTTCTTGTAGCATAAGCCACATAGCCCGCACATAATCTTTCGCGTGACCCCAATCTCTCTGTGCATCTAAATTTCCAAGCCTGAGTTTAGGAAAGCGAGGTGTTGCTATCATATCCATGAACTGTCGTTCTCTTGGCATACTAATGCCCTCTTCCCCAATGCCAAATCTACAGTCATATGGTATTTCGGTGGAATTTTTTTTCTCCCAAGCCAAGAATCTAGCTATCCACTTAGTAATCTTTCTGGTTACGAAGTTTTCTCCTCGTCGCTCGCTCTCATGATTAAACAATATACCACAACACCCAAATATCTCATAGCTATCTCTATAGTTCCTCACAAGGTGGTGCGCAGCTAGTTTGGCGATAGCATAAGGTGACTGAGGAATGAAAGGTGTGTCTTCGTCTTGATATTTTATTGTAGAGCCAACCCCAAGGAGAGTATCCCCCACACTTGGTTCAGTTCCGGAGACTGAGTAATTTTTACCAAACATTTCACTCGAAGACGCTTGATAAAACTTAATTTGTTCCCTTCTAGGACACGCTCTGATCGCTTCTAAGATGTTTAAACATCCAGCGGCAGTTACGTCCCAAGTTAGTGTCGGCTGCTTAAATGAGGTACCTACGTGCGACTGTGCGGCAAGATTATATACTTCATCCGGCTCATGTTTATTAATAATGTCTGCAACACAAAATCCGTCGGTAATATCTCCCTCGACGAGTAAGAAGTTGCGATGCTTTAATTGCTCGCCGATTCTCTCCGTCGTATCCACGCTACTACGTCTAGCGACTCCTACTACCTTATATTTTTTAGAAAGTAGCAAGTCGGCTAAATAACTACCGTCTTGGCCTGTCACCCCAAATATAATTGCGGTCTTCATATTATTTTCCTCCTTTAGTGGTTTCTGCGGACAGAAATGGTTGATCTATCTGTCCATCCTCATATTGAATATACTGTGATAAACGCTCTTTCTCAGCTTCAGTTGCCAAACGCATTTTTTCCATTTCCATTCCTATCTGGCTTCTGAAAGTAGGATCTGATGATATCTGTTTCACCAGCGATGCAAACGTCAGCTTAGAGTCTTCGATTTGTTTAATACGCTGCTCTCTCGTTCCCTTAAGATCTTTAAGCATTATTGCTTTACGTGTCTGGAGATCTTTATAATCCTTAGATAGCGTCTCATGCGCCGCCCTAGCCATAGATACTTGGCGCTCTAGTGACGAGATGTAGTCACGGTCTTGATCCGCAGTATCTTGTTCCTTCTCGACCTGAATTAGGAGCTGCGTCGCCTCAATGTCTGTCAGGTTTTCATTTTGACTCGTTAAGATGCGATTCATTAGAATTTCGAGCTTGATGGTATCCACGATTTGGATTTCTTCTGTGTGAAACACGTCATCTTTGAACTGCGCCCACATCTTTTTGAAGTGGAACTGAAATAAGTCCAATTCTGACTCAGAGAACTGCTTTAATAGTTCGCCCCAGTAAGGTTTCTGTCTGAGTTCCCGATGGGCCTCGACTTCCTTTTTCTGTTTCGCCGAGAACCCTACATTCTCTTCGATCCACGCAGTTATAGACGAAGCACTACGATCAAGATGATCGGCTATGGCCTCTGGAGAAAGAGCCTCGCAATTTTGCTCGATATATTGTGTCTCTTCTACTGAAAAACGCCCTCGCTTCATTCGCCTTCAATTATCTCCCTGATTACTGCCTCTATCTCTGCTTTCCTATTTTTGGATACTGAGACTCCGGCACACAATCTTAAATAGTCCGACCTCATATTTGAGGGTATACTCCTCTTGACTAACTCCATTATTTCGGAATTAGATATTTTGGACAATAAGTCCTCCTCTTCACGAGCGACGCTGAAATTTTCTAAGTTAGCAGGCTCTAGAAGATTCTTTTTCCTCTTCTGTACCTTCTCTGCCTTACCTTCGTCCTGACGAAAGTAGTTATCTCTTTTAAAATTCTTTAATCTATTCGCCATGTGGACAAATAAGAAATTCTCTAAAGGTTTACTCTCATCATATCTTTCAAGCGCCTCCATACCTATAATAAAAGCTTCCTGCTTTATATCTTCAGTAGTATAGAATGCGAACGTGAATTTGTTGGACAGTCTTTCGCTAACCTTAGTAATTATATCAACAACTTCTTGCTCTGACATATTACTAGGTATTTTCAACTATTGAGGCCCCCTCATACGGACCGGAGGATCATCGGAGTCTGGCTCCTGAGCCGAAGCCTCTTCTTCACACTCAGCTTCACACTGAGCTTCACACTCGGCTTCACAAACTTCTTTAGCTTCAACAGCTTCTTCAACTACCGGGATTTCGACAGAAAGCTCTTCGATAATCGCCGCCGCTTCTTCTACAGAGGGGTCTTCGACTTCCAATTCTTCCGCTACTGCATCTTCTAGCTCTTCAGAGGCTCTGGCTACGAATTCGGATTCAATTTCTTTTGGTTCATCTTTATTACTTGGCATGGGAACTCCATTTTATCTGTGTTAAAAGTGTTACAATTGTATACAACATTGTAGGTGTTTTGTAAATAAATATACACATAAAATAAGTCTTTTTACAAAAACCTACGGAAATAGGTATAGATATTTAAAATTAGGGCCTAAATGGGTCTGTAAATATTAGCATGAAAAACATAAGGGGCGATTTTAGTGGTGGAGTTTAATATAATTATTAACCATATGGGAATAAATAATGAGTGTGAATCCCTATAGACCTCCTAGTTATGATCCTAAAGACTATAAGACACTAGACTTGTCAAAATTTATGGTTGGGTGTGCGATTTTTGCAATTATATCTATGATATTTATATCTCACCCATTTTTTGTAGCTATAGTGGATGCTGTGCGTGATATACCAAGACTAAAATACTAAAGGAGTAAAATTATATGATTATTGTAAACTATAGTGGAGGTCTCGGTAACACATTGTTACAATATTGCCTTGGCAGAATCCTTGCCAGCCGCATGGGATTTTACCTTGACAACAGGCCAATAAACGGATTTCTTGGAACGAGAGAGTTGGTTGATGGGGACTGTATGTCTCCACGTAAAGTTCAACAATTCAGTAGTCAGACAAGCAGATGTCTCGTTGAGGCCATAGCAAAGGGTTATGGAAATGTTGTGATTAGATCGGACTCAGACTTTAATATGGACAAAGCGATAAAGATTAAGGATGCTGCGATAGCTATCGGCCCTATGGCGTTCTTTCAAAAATATGAATACTATAAACCATATAAAAAACAGATTAGACAGTGGCTAAAAACAGAGTATAAAGATGTTGGTCAAACTAAACACGACGCCATTATACATCTTAGGCTTGGTGATTGTATACTGGGAGACCTAGAAGAGAACCCGTATGTAATGCCGACAGAATACTTCCATAAGGCTTTGGAGTCTATGTCTTTTGACAGACTTTACATTTGCTCTGATCCAGAAACAATAGACCATCCAATGTTTCACAAATACATGGAAAGCCTTGACAAGTACAGCCCTGAGCTGGTTGCTGGAAGCACCATAGAAGACTTTAATACAATAAAATCTTTTAACAAAATAATAATGTCACAAAGTACCTTTTCTTGGTTTGCCGCGTTTTTATCAAGCGCTTCTGAGATATTTGTTCCGGTTCCAGAAGGAGGGGAGCATGTAAACGAGTGGAGTATAGAAAGTCCGGGAGTATCTCTATTTGTGGATGACGAAAAAAGGTATAAATATATAAAACAATATAAAGACGAGTGGAAGCTTGTAAACCTACAGGACATAGAAGAAAGATAAAATGTCAGAAAAACAATTTTACAGTAAAGAATACTGGTACGATAGCCCAGAAGAGCATTCGGATGTAGACAACTACGGAAAAAACTATTACGGATATCAAATACTTGAAAAAGTTATCCTTCAGCTTCAGGACATTCCTAAAGACGGATACATAGTCCTGCTTGGCACAAACAGATGTGTTGCACTTGATTTATTGTGCGATCACTTTGGCCGAGATAGATGTATTGGTTATGACTTACATAATCCAATCGGACATGACTGCGTAATCGAGAAGGATTGCATGGAGCTTTCCGAAGTGGACAACATACCAATAGCTTTCTGCCATAATGATCTCGGAAGTTTTCCTAAAACACCAGAGCTAAAAATTTATGGGCAAAAATGGGCAGCTAAGAATATTATTAAGGGAGGATACTTCTTGGGAAGAAATAATCTTAATTCTGCTAAGTTCAAGTCAGAAGAGCTTATGCACGACATGGGTTTTGAAAACCTTCACTTCAAAGATATTCAAGACCAATACAATATGAAAAACTTTGATCCATCGTGGATTGAGGGTCACATGCTATCGAGGAGAAAATAATGAGCGTAATCAGCACTTATGACACTGACAATTATAACTTTTGTGGAGAGGTTGAAAAGATATTTGGCGTTCCGCAAGGGGAGCTACATAATTTACACGAGCTTAGAAGCGACTTGATGCCGCCAGATAAGCTTAACTTTGACAACGAAACAAGGACAGATTTTCACTCTACATTCTATGGTGCCTTAAATTCTGACAAAGGGGACGATGTAAAGGCGGTCTACGAGGCTTTTATTAAGAACGTGGTTGCCCCAATGTTCGAAGGGTCATTCGTCTACCAGACTTTCCCCAGCTTCAGGGTGCACATACCAAACGATCAGGCCATTCACAAGTGGCATCACGACTCTGATGAAAATCACAACCATCCAGACTGGGAGATTAACTTTCAGGTCGCCCTCACTAAAATGTGGGACTCTAATGCAATGTGGTTAGAATCAGTTCCCGGTCTAGGCGACTTTAAGCCAGTAGAAATGGAAGTGGGAGATTACACTATATTCTATGGCAACAAATGTATCCACGGAAATAAAGAAAACAAAACAGGCAGGACTAGGGTTAGTATGGACTTCAGGGTATTGCCTTATGATAAATACGATGAGTCTGCGGCTAAAAGCTCCGCTACGGCCAGCAGAAAGTTTGTGCTCGGAGATTACTATAGATTATATGAATGGAGAAAATAAAAATGAGTTATATAAAAAACTGGGAGGGTGATGGAGACTATCTTGAGGCCGTTCAAAAGGCTGTTAAAGACGGACTAGGGGAGTTTAAATCAGATCCGAGATATAGGGGCATATTAGAGCATGTTAGTCTCTCAGAGTTTAATGGGTGCTGTGGCCTACTTAGAGACAAAAATATTAGCGATGAACTACTAGAAAAGTTTAAAGAGAATGACACGATAGGTGGTGGCGAAAAACGGGAGAGCGAACTATTCAAAGGGTCTATAGGTACGGGTACAGTGAAATACATGGCCATAGCCCATCAAATAAAAGAATTGGTTAAAAATAAAAAAAATATTAAAGTTTTAGAAATAGGTGGTGGTTATGGCGGACAAATAAAAATACTGTCAGATTTGATTGACATATCTGAAGTTTACATGGTAGACATTCCAATAGTTTTAGAGCTTCAAGAAAAATACTTGAGCCACCATGCAATACAAATTACCAAAATTTGCCCAGACGAAGTTCAACCGTGGTATGATTTTAAGTTTGATTTGGTTATTAGTAATCACGCCATTTGCGAACTGCACCACGACCTACAGGACACCTATTTGCCTCTTGTCCGAAATAGTGAAAGTGGATACATATTGTATCATGATATAGATTCTTGGGGCGGATCATATTCGATGGATGAATTCACAGAAAAAATAGACAAAAAATACAACGGAGGTCGGTACCACGACTCTCCTATTATAGAGTGGTAAAATGTATAGTCCATTAAAAAAAACTATCTCGTCCCTAGAAAAGGACGGATACATCATTAACGACCCTTGGGATATTGTGGAGGCGTTTGAACACAAGGTTGCCAAGTATGCGGGTAGTAAGTATGCTGTTGCAACAGACAGTTGTACCAATAGCCTTTTTCTTTGCCTCAAGTATCTCAATGCAACCGGCAAGGTTAAAGTTCCTAAAAAGACATACCTGTCTGTACCTCAAAGCGTTATACATGCTGGGTGTGAAGTCGAGTTTACTGACCTTGAATGGTCTGGAGCTTATCAGCTAGACCCATATCCGATTATAGATGGTGCTACAAGATTCACTAAAGATATGTATGTTAAGGGGTCATACCAATGTCTATCTTTTCATATTAGAAAGATATTGCCAATCGCTAAAGGGGGAATGATACTAACAGACGATGCGGAAGCCGTTGACTGGCTTAAGCTAGCTGAATACGAAGGAAGGGACAGGCGTGTACCCCACGATGAAATGCCTGAGCCAACGATAGTGGGATGGAACATGTATATGCCTCCTGAGCAAGCTGCTCGTGGTATAGAACTATTTGACAGGACAAAAGAAAACAATGATGATTCGGGAGGATCATGGAAATACAAAGATATATCTAATTACGAGATTTGGAGCTAAAAGGGGCGAGGTGGGGGCCAGTCGAGAAGGATTAGCTAATACATTGATATATTTTATGTTACTTTTCGTTTACACCACCACGGGGCAAACACAAACAGGCAGCTACTTTTCTACTGAACAAACAACTACCCTGACCTACTAGGGCGGCCGCCGACGGGGGCACCTTTCCCCCCACGAGGGGGGTAAAAAGTATTTGGGATTATTCTGAGAAAATGGTTGATTTGGGCTTGTGTGATTAAAGAATCTGTGCTAAAATGACGATATTAATAGTATAAGAGTTAAACAAAGGACAACAAAATGTTTACAGTAAAAAAAGAACTACGATTTAACGGTGTTCACAATCGCTACTTAGTTGAACGGTTGCAAGGTGTTCGATATACTATTCACGCATCGCACGCTAAGTTAAACATAGGCGATAAGCTAAATGTAATTAGTCCAATCGCTAATAGTAACGATAAAAAATACTTGCTAAAAAGATATAATTAATTAACGATTGCTATTGACACAATGACCCATTTAGTATATAATTTAAGTATGACAAACAACGATACAAACAACAAAGGAAACAACGATATGATTAATGCAACACACAACGTAAGAGTTATCAAACATATTAACGGTAACTATGATACATACGCCAACTTTACTACAGTGCAAAATGCACTACATCATATGCGACGTATGAACTTCGCTAGTGATAGCTGGTATATCATTGATGCTAACGACAATCGTCTTAAGCTAGACGCCAATGATAAGTTAGTTGTGTTCAATAGTTTAATCGGACGCTAATAGGGCTTGACAAGTAACAGCATATAGTATATAATACTAGTATGACAAACAACAACATTCCAATGAAAGGGAATACAATGAGAGTTTCAGATTTAGAGTTTACTACCGAAATGTCTACCAGCACATGGGCTGGTCATAGGGTTGAAATGCCCAAGACTGACGCACTGCGTTATGTTAGCAGTAATGAAGCTGCTGCTGATTTCATCGAGTCGTTCGGTGATGTTGAAATCGTGCTTGATGAGAAGTACGGACACTATGCCGTACCAGCGTTCAAGGTAGAGCGTGATGAGTACTGTAAGCTCAAGCAAGCCCACTGCGAGATATACGGCAGTAACTAGCGGGTAGTAGCTAACCTATCCCTGCTATAGGGAGGCTAACCAGTACACCCACTAATGGGGGGTAGGGCGCCCCGGCCGCTCACCCCCTACAAGGGGGGTAAAAATACTTAGTATTATTTCTATAAAATGTATCATTTACTCTTGACAAATTAAAGTTATTACGTTATAATGACGATATAAGTAATAGAGAATTAAGTTATTAAGCTAATAAAATAAATGAATAAAACTTCAAATAATAATCAAATTGCTCTTGACAAAATGACAAACATAGTATATAATACAGGCATAAGAAGTTAAGACATTAAACGAAAGAGAATACAATGACAATAAGCAAAGCAATCAACTACATCACATACGCAAGCAATAGCAACGTTGCACCTAATGGCATCAACCAACAGCGTTGGAATGGTATCGTTAAGTTCATCAAGAAGAACTATGCTTGGCACATCAATCAAAGCTCAACAGATACACTACACTAAACACTAACGAAAGAGAGTTTACTATGCCATTAACACCTAGCGAATTACTAGCAATGGTAGCATCAGTACAATCAGATGACTACGACCAATACGAAGCTAACTGGGAAGAACTAGAAAGCGATGACGGACATATAGAATTATATGAAGATTAGGGCTTGACATATACTAGCGTATAGTATATAATATAAGCATACTAAACAACTCAACGAAAGAGAGTAACACAATGAAGACAACTGAAACAAACATCTTAAACGTAGTATACAACAGTCATCGTATCTTGATTGATAAGATAACTGAATACGATTACAATGGCGATATGGCTACAGCTAAGAAGATATGCACTGTAGTACGCTATGATACTCGTGAGGGTACAGAGATTGGCACGCCAATGATATTCAACGTATCACCCTATGAGTCATTAGTAGATATGCATACTATGGTACGTGTGTGGATTGCTTGCGGCTGTCCTAGTGATGGCGATACCAATGGTGTACCGCGTAAGTGGACTAAGGAAAACTTGCACGCTTGGGTAGCCGGATAGGGCTTGAAAAAATCGAGGCGGCCCCGCCCGCTACCCCTCTGTGGGGGGGTAAAAATACTTTGCCTTTTTTCTTCTTTTTCCTCATGTTTGACTTGACAAGTGCCGATAATTATAGTATACTTAAGATATAAGAGGTTAAGCAATTGAAAGGATATATAATGAAACAGTTAATAAACGAATTTGGTTACACAGCTACTATAGTAGGTAGCTTACTTGTAGGCTTTGCTGTTATATGGTGGGTAAAAGAAATCGGTGATTTTCTTATAAATAACTAAAGATTGCCCTTGACAAATGACGATATATATTATATAATAAGAACATAACAAGTTAAGAGATTAAACGAAAGAGAGTACACTATGATTAATGCAACACACAACGTCAGAGTTATCAAACATATTAACGGTAACTATGATACATACGCTAATTTTACTACAGTGCAAAATGCACTATTTCATATGCGACGTATGAACTTCGCTAGTGATAGCTGGTATATCGTTGATGCTAAGGATAACCGCCTTAAGCTGGATAGTAGTGGTAGGTTAGTTGTATTCAACAGTTTAATCGGCTACTAAATAAATAGAAAAAAAGTTAAGATTGTACTTGACAAGTGACGATAAGTATGATATAATAAAGATATAACAAGTTAAGACATTCCAACGAAAGGGAATAATATGAGAGTTTCAGATTTAGAGTTTACTACCGAAATGTCCGACAACGCATGGCGTGGTCATAGGGTTGAAATGCCCAAGACTGACGCACAGCGTTATGTAAGTAGCGATAAAGCCGCTACTGATTTCATCGCTGAGTTTGGTGATGTTGAAATTGTGCTTGATGAGAAGTACGGACACTATGCCGTACCAGCGTTCAAGGTAGAGCGTGACGAGTACTGTAAGATTAAACAGGCTCACTGTGAGATATACGGGAGTAACTAATGGTAGATTTTATTATAGTGAAGAAAGAATACTGTGATGGTATTCTAGTAGAGTTAGTTAATAACCTACATTGTGGAGTATACGAGGTACAGGTAGATGGGCTGCCGGTATTCAACTGTACTAATTACCAACAGGCTGAACATGAGTATAATATGGAGTGTGCATAATGAATAAGCATTTAATAGAGAAGTGTAATATTATAGGTTTTTG
>Ga0208013_1000294_pt1 | contig 30968 bp, 26 predicted proteins | sample 16_taG_FD_184091 | JGI IMG/M metagenome (GOLD analysis project Ga0208013, IMG submission 184091) | Marine viral communities from the Subarctic Pacific Ocean - 16_ETSP_OMZ_AT15313 metaG (SPAdes) (version 2) | ecosystem: Environmental > Aquatic > Marine > Oceanic | place: Pacific Ocean | collected...
CTTCCGAAACCGTAGAATTACATGCAGCTTGGCGATGGGACTGTCCTGAATGCGGAATAGAGGGCTGGATACGGGGTTTACACCTTGAAAGCGTGCATTTGACCGAGAAGCAGCGGGCTGTGCTCAGAGAAGAGGAGTGGTGGGTCCTGTATCCAGAACTCGTTCGCTGTGAGCATTGCAAGAGTAGTTACCAGGTACATATGGGGAAAATGGACACATAGAGGAGACGGATCATGCCTAAAGTAGGAAAGAAGAAGTTCGCATATACGGCTAAGGGTAAGACTGCTGCAAAGCGTTACGCCAAGAAGAGTGGTAAGAAGGTCAAGACTCGAAGGAAGTGTTAGATGACCGCTGTAACCGAACAAGTAGCGGCTAGTGCTGATGATCGTCAGCATACGACCGAAACCGATATGTCCAGTAGCGTAACTCACAGCCTTGAGAGTGCTAGTGCGACGACGATGAAGTTTGGTTACCAAGCGGTGAATGAGATGGAGATGGCCAGCGGATTTGTCTGGACAAACTATATGCGGTTTACCAGCGTAGCTATTCCACAGGGCGCAACAATAGACGACGCAAAAATACAAATCTACGCTACAGCCCACAGCAGTGCTGGTAGCAAATCAATTGTGATCGATGGTAACGACGTTGATGATGCGGCTCAGGCATCTAGCGAAGGTGACATTCGATCAGCGACAAAGACTTCTGCAACAGTAACTTGGACGCTAGGAGGAAGTCCCAGTACAGGGGCTTGGGTCGATTCACCGGAGATAAAGACCATTATCAAAGAGATCGTTGATCGTGGTAGCTGGTCGTCAGGAAATGACATCAATCTTTACTTTCGAGGTCCAGCAACATCCGCTGATTGGAGTTACACATTCAGAACCTACGACCACAGCGGGAACGCTCACGGGCCAAAGTTAGTATTGAATTATTCAACCAGTTCAGCGGCAAAAATACCAATAACTCTATTTATTAATGGAATGAGTACATAATGGCTACAAGAAACGTATCAATGGTAATTACCTTTGTTGCTTGGGATACAGGCAATAATGTAGGTAAAACGGGTCAAACAGATTCTGAGTTGACATTAAGGTGGGTTAAGGACGGTACATCTTCTGCCCCAGATAATGACGATGCAATTGGGGAAGTAGACGCTACGAACTGTCCCGGCATATACAAGATAACAATGACTGCCACGGAAACAGACTGTAATATTGGCACGTTATGTGGTAAAAGCAGTACATCTAATATTGTGGTTTTGCCGATTACAATACAGTTTGAGAGACTTCCAGACGCTGACCCTGCGGCTAATGGTGGTCTACCAACGGTTGATGGAAGTAATCATATAAACGGCGTACAAGATACATTAAGCGTGAATGTCACGCAGATAGAAGGTTCTGACGCTACTGACCAGATAAATGCTGCTTGTGATGCGGCTATTGAGACTTATGGTCTTGACCATCTTGTATCCGCTTCAGTAGCTGGATCGGACATAGTGGATAACTCCATTGTGGCCAAGTTGGTTAGCAAGGAATCCACTGCTGACTGGGATGACTTCGTGAACACGACTGACAGTTTACAGGCACTCAGGGACAGGGGTGACGCTTCTTGGGTAACTGGTGGAGGAGGCAGTGCAAGTGCTATTGCCGATGCTGTATGGGACGAGGCTACGTCTGGACACACAACTGGTGGTTCGTATGGTAAGGCATTGTCTGATATTCTTACGGACACAGCAGTTATTGGCTCCGCGGGTGCAGGACTATCGGCTGTACCTTGGAACGCTGCTTGGGATGCTGAAGTACAGAGTGAATGTACTGACGCACTGAACGCCTATGACCCACCGACCAAGGCTGAGATGGATGCCCTGTGGACAACGGATATTGCTGAAGCCTATGCAGGAGCAAGTGAAACTGCCTGCACACCAGCCGAGCTTCTTTACATGATCCTGAGTTGTGTTGGCAGCTATTCAATAAGCGGCGATAAGATTACCACCCTCAAGTTAGATGAATCTACACAGGCAATGCGGTTCGACATGGACGATGCAACTAATCCAACCTATCGTAAGCGAGATGCTTAATGCCGATTAAAGACTTAATAGGTCCAGCGTTTGTTGGTACGGGTACAGTTAAATACATTGTCACTCGTGGTCTAGCAACGGCAGATTATGTGATACCTGTCATAGCGGAGGTCAATACGCTAATGGGTGATGTGACCGATGAGGTGTACAGGCAGGGTGTAGCCATTACAGGTTTCACCTTTGTGCTCATCAATAAGTCTACTGGTGCGGCTATTACCAGCGGCAGTGTGACATGTAAGGTTATCAAGGATGGTGGATCACAATCTACAAGTACTAACAGTGCGGCTCACGAGGGTAATGGTCAATGGTCAATAACACTAACGGCAACGGAGATGGATGCAGAGCAGGTCGGGTTAGCGATTACCCACTCCACTGCATTGCCGTTATACAAGACGTTTAGGACGGTGTAATGTTCCCAATAAAGCCTAAGAAATCAAGACCACGTAAACCATCGGCACGAGAGTTGTTTATAGAGCGTGCCAAGCGTGAGGGGCGTATAGAGGAGTACACCCGCAGATACAAGGAGAATAAGGCTGATCCTCGTTACACGTGGCGTGAGGCGGCTCAGAAGGCTATGGACGACATGGGGTTTATCTCCATTGAGTTAGAGCGAGAGATGCACGAACGGTTCATGCGGTTTGGTAATGCGGGGATACCGGAGCAGTTAGTTGCTGCTCAGGAACAGATACAACAGGGGGAACTGATAAATACACTAGGTGAGTTTGACATTAACGAGTCAGAGTTACCAGTGGATATTGCCTTTGTGTTCCATAACTTACATAAGGCTATAGGAGAGCAGTCACAGTGGAAGGTTACACCGGGTGAGGCTCCCTCTCCTGGTGCATGGAACATGCTTATATGGGCATCGGAGAACCAGACTAAGTTCTTCGATAAGGTGCTTGGTGACAAGCTAAAGCAGGGAACTAAGGGTGAAGAGCAGGGGATGCGCGACACAGGAGAAAGTATTGAACAGATAGAGCAAATGCTCGGACAACTTTCGGAGGTGTCAAATGAAAAAGATGTATTACAGAATGGGGACGCTATTCTTCACAGTTAGCACAGTTTATGTCTGTGCTCTTATTTGGAAGACGTATGTATGGTGGCAGTGGTTACAGTCATTGCAGAATATACTAGATGTGAATAACGAAGGAATCATGCTTTGAGTCTATATGACCAAGTGCCAAAGACGCTTAAGGAGAACCTTGAGTATCGTATGGAATTGTTGAAATGGGCTGATACCCCAGAGCGACAACGTACTCTTTGGACTGCTTGTAAGCATGACATATTGTTTTTTATCAATGCGTTTTGCTGGTTATATGAACCTAGAAACAACCGACTGCGTGGCACATCTAGCAATGTGATCCCGTTTATAACCTATGGCTTTCAGGACGAGGCGTTCCTGACGATGCACGAGGGTTTAGGGGATGACGATATAGGGCTAGAGAAGTCTCGTGACCTTGGTGCTACGTGGATGTTTCTTACTTTGTTCTTTCATCACTGGATGTTTGATGACTTCTCCAGCTTTGGGATTATGTCTCGTACTGCTGATCTTGTGGATAAGCCAGGGAAGAAGGATACATTGATGTGGAAGCTGGACTTCTTGCTACATGGTGACGGTGGTAAGGGTGGATTGCCTAAGTGGATGCGTCCTAAGAACGTGTACCGCAGTAATATGCTGATGGAGAATCGGGATAATGGTGCTACGTTTGAGGGTGCCTCTACGACGGAAGACGCTTTCCGTGGTGGTCGTAAGAAGGCTATAGCGATAGATGAATACGCTGCTTTCCCCAATGGTGACGACTATAGAGCACTAGCGGCTACACAGCACGCTACAGACTGTAGGCTCTTTGTATCCACGCCTAAAGGTGCCTCTGGTGCTTACTACGACGTGATGCACACACCGAGTAACATGAAGAAGATTATCTTGGACTGGAAAGACCATCCTGACAGGGGTGTGGGCTTATATACCAGTAAGGACGGAATACTGAAGATACTTGATGAGGAGTACCGTTTTCCTGCTTCATATAAGCATGTACTCGATGGGATAGTACGTAGCCCGTACTACGATCAGGAGTGTTCACGACCTGGTGCAACACCACAAACTATCGCTCAGGAACTAGATAGGGACTACGGTGGATCGGAGTATCAGATATTTGGGAAAGAGTTATACGAGTGTGGTAAGGAAAATATTCTTAATCCTTACCAAAAAGGTATACTTTTTTATGATGAAGAAACCCTAGAACCTGACTATAATGAAACAGAAGATGGGCCATTTGAAATCTGGTGCCATCGGGACTCTAGAGGGATTCCTGTTAATTCAGGGCAATACGTCATAGGCTGTGACATTAGTGCAGGTCTTGGTGGTGACTACACGAGTAACTCCGTAATGTTTGTTATGGATACAGTTACTGGGCAGCAGGTTGGCGAGTTTGCGACGAACACGGTGCGACCGGAAGCGTTTGCAGACATGTCTATTGCAGCGAGTAAATGGTTCAATAACGCCTATCTAATCTGGGAAATGAATGGACCACCAGGTGGTGCTTTCACGAAACAGATACTCGAACGTAAATATCCCTATATCTACTATCGAGAAATTGAGAACAAGACATACCGCAAGAAGACTCGGAACCCTGGATGGTTCAGTACAGACAAGAACAAACTTGCTGTACTCAGTCAGATGGCGGCGGCAATCAAGTCAGGTGAATACTGTGTACGCAGTAGCAAGCTGTTAAATGAGTGTCGTCAGTATGTTTACCGTAATGGTAAAGTTGTTCACTCCCGATCCGTTAGGACAATGGATGACAGTGCTAAGGGACAGGCACATGGTGACCGTGTTATCGCAGCAGCGATTGCATGGCACGCTGGTAAGGATCGTCCGGCAGTAAGTAAAGAGGACAGGGAAGACTATGAGGAAAACATTCCTTATGGTTGCATGGCGTGGAGATTTAAGGAACACGAGAGACGTAAGACAGCCCTGAAAGATGGATGGTAAATGGACCCTAGTAGCCAACTACATCGTGCTCGCCTCCTCAAAGCGATAGAAAACTCTACACGAGTTCTTCGACCGTTTCGGGAAGTGCGTAAGAAATTAGTCAAGGACTTTGTGGGTTCCATGTATGGTTCTTCAGGTGATTCAGGTCGTCAAGACATCATTATGAACTTGATGTACCAGACGGCTGAAACGTATACGATGTCCTTAGCAGCAAACCGACCTCGTGTGTTAGTGACAGCCCAGCACACAGATGTAACATGGTTTGCTCATTCGTTCCAATTGGGGATTAATAACTTAATCAAAGAGATTCGGTTAGAAGATACATTGCGTAAGGCAGTGATGGATTCATTCTTCTCAATGGGTATCGTGAAGGTATATACGGCTGACGCTGGTTTGGTTGAGCTTGAGGGTGAAGACGCATGGGTAGACCCTGGCAAGCCATTCGCAGAGAACATTAGCCTTGATGACTTCTGTTATGACACAACTGCTTCTGAGTGGCGCAAGTCGTCGTTTGCACTAAACAAGTACCGTATCAGCAGAGAGAAGGTTCTCAATGATGGTGCTTACAACAAGAAGGTTGCAGAGGAACTGGACGTTGTAAGTCAGTATCCGGGATGGAATGCTGATTCTGGTGAAGTGCCGATCCGTGAGATGCTCAAGAGCGAGACGCAAGAAGCTGGCATAGAACCCATGATTGATCTGATGGATGTGTGGCTTCCTAAAGACAAGTTGGTGGTGACGTTACCAGTTGGTAAGAATACAGAGCCATTGCGTGTGGTCGAATGGGAAGGGCCGGAGAATGGTCCATTCCATACACTGAGCCTTACGTGTGAAGTGCCTGATAACATCATGCCTGTGTCCCCTGCAATGAACTTGAAGCCATTGCATGACCTTATCAATGGGTTGCTACGCAAACAACGACGACAGGCACAGAGACAAAAAGACATACCGTTTTACCAAGCAGGTCATCAAGACGATGCACGTCGTATTGAGAAGGCTAGTGATGGTGAATGGACACGGGTTGATAATCCTGACAGTGTGAATGTGATGAAGATGGGTGGCGTTGATCCACAGAATCAAGCCTTTTCTCATTCCATGAAAGACACGTATGACCGTATGGCTGGCAACCTGCAAATGATGGCAGGACTAGGGCCACAGTCGGACACACTAGGTCAGGACAAACTAATCCACGGTGCTGTGACCAAGCGTGAAGCGAACATGCAATATCGTGTGGTCGATTTCACTAGCAGGATTTGCAGAGATTTAGGTTCATTATTGTGGCATGACCAAGTACTTGAGATACCTCAAGACTTTGAAACGTCTGGCATCAAGGTGCGGGCTGATTGGACTCCTGAAGTCCGAGAAGGCGACTTCATTGATTACAACTTTGAGATTGAACCGTTCTCGATGATGTACAAGTCACCTTCAGAACGAATGCAGGGAATCTCAAGTTTTGTTACTCAGATTGCACTTCCAATGGAAGGCATGATGCAACAGTACGGTGGAACGATAGACATTCAAGAACTCGTTGAGATGTACGCAGAGTTGATGGATATGCCACGATTGAAACAGATCGTGAAGTTTGAAGAACCAAAAGAAGACCGACCAGGACCTACGCCACAGCAGCCAGCTAAAGCAAGTCATACTGTGCGGGAATCGGTTCGGAGGAGTGTACCCACAGGTGGTACTGCTGAATCACGAAGTAATGTGATGCAACAGGTTCTGCAAGGTGGACAACCAAATCAACAGCAGATGAACCAGATGGGTCGGGAGCAAGCAGTTGGGTAATCAATTTTTATGGAAAGACCCTGACGGTGTAAACCGTTGGCATGACCACAAACAACCTGCCAAGGAGTATCCGGCTGGTGCAGCAAAAGACAAGAGATGTGGCTCTAACGGCTGGGCTACAGGCCTTAAAAGCCTAGGTGCTGGAGTTCACTTCTCACAAGTTAAAGAGTTTCGTGAAGATGCGAAACAGAGTGGGTTCACAGGAGTAGAGTTCTCTAATGATGGTGAATGCGTATTCACTAGTCGAGGGGAACGAGCACGTTACCTGAAACATCGAGGATTAGTCGATAGGGACGGGGGATATGGAGACTAGACATGGCTGAAGAAATAAAAGAAATAGAACCGGATGAGGAGGTGACTTTATCTGAAGGGGACTTGGAGGTTATTGATTCCTTGGAGAACGACACAGAGTCGGAACCAGGGGTCAGTATCGAAGAAGAATCAACTGATACTGCCGAAGTTGAAGCAGTGTCAGAAGAAGACAATAGTGTTGAAGATTCCACTGTTGATGACGGTCAGACGTTTAATCCTGACCTAATATCTCGTGCCCAACAATATGGACTTGATCCGTCCGATTTTGGAACCGAGAAGTCACTGTCGTATGTAGTCAATCAATTTGACCAAGGGAATGCACAACTCTCCCAATGGAACAATTGGTATCAAGGCCAACAGCAACAGGGTGGCACCGAGGAACAACTACCTCAACAACCTCAGTTCTCTATAGAACTGGGTGATGATTACGATGACGGCTTAAAGGCTGCGATCAACGCAATGGCTGCAAACATGCAATCCCATTACGATGGTCAATTGAATTTAGTCGCTCAGAGTATTCTCGACCAGCAACAATTTGTGAACTATGCCCAACAGCAACAGTCACAAGAATACGCTGCTGGTGAATTGGAGCAGTTCAACACTGCTATTACTAACTTATCGAATGAAAACTTGTTTGGTTCGAGTGCTTATCAGGATTTGAAAGCTGGGTCACCTGAAGCTAAGAACATGGAATCTGTTTATGAGCAGATGACTGTTTTGGCTAATGGATACCGGAGTTCAGGTCGAGGAATGCCAGCAATGGATGACCTTGTTAAGCAGGCGTATCACTCAGTTTTTGCTGATGAAATTGGAAACCAAGACCGACAAAGCCGAAATAATCGACTGCGTTCTAACAGTAAACGTCGTTTAGGTGGGGGAGTTTCTCCTTCATCTGATGCACGACCTATCGACGACATCAACGATGCCGTTAATAGCAATGTGCTCAAAGACTTTTATGATAGTGCGATGATCGAAAATGGAAGTAAGTAGGTCTGCTAAATAGGAGGGCATAAACATGCCTTTGTTACCAGATCAGCTAGACGATTTTACTACCTTGACTCTTGATAACTTCAAGAAAAAGTCATGGGTGGATTTGAGTCTAGATAATCAACACCATTGCTTCGCAGCTAAGTTCCTTAGCGGCAAGGCACGTACTCCCTACCAAGGTGGAGCACACCTTAATTGGAAAGTACAGACGACTAACACCGGAACTGCAAAGTTCTCGGAGTTATACAGCGTTGACGCTACAGCAGTCAAAGATTTAATGACGACTGCTAAAGTGCCATTTACCAAAGCGACCGTTAATTTCAGTTATGACGTGGACGAGCAGAGCTTCCAATCTGACCGTGAAACGATCATCCGAGAAATCGACATCCGTCGTCACTCGGCGTTCAACGATTACTTTGAATTGATGGAATCGGCTTTATGGTCGTCTCCAGCAAGTGATAGCGAAAGCCCACGTACTCCATTAGGTATTCCCTTCTGGATTCAGAAGTCAACAACGACTCCTGGTGGTGGCTTCACTGGCGGTGATCCTTCTGGACACTCTAGTGGTGCAGCTAATATCAATGTCGCTGATGTACCTAACTGGAAGAACTGGAGTGGTAATTACACATCTGTTTCTCGTGATGACCTCATTGCGAAGATGCGTAAAGCTATTGCTCATACTTATTTCCAAGCACCGAAGCAATTCGCTGAACTTGGCAATGGTAAAGGTGATTCCGACTGGGCTTTCTACACCACTTATAGTGTCGTAGAAGACATGGAGAAATTGCTTGAATCTCGTAATGACAACCTTGGTGTTGATCTTGCGAAGTATGCAGGCAGTGTAGTCGTTAAGGGTAATCCAGTTGTCTGGGTTCCTTATCTTGACAGTAATGACAGTTCAAACCCAATTTATGGTGTGAATCACAAAGTGCTTCAATATCACTACAAGACGGGCAAGGACATGCTATGGCACCCACCGCAAAAAGCGGCACGCCAACATACCACAAGAGAAGTCCATATGGATTCTTGGGGTCAGTTCATCTGTCTAAACCGCCGTCGTTTATTCGTACTTTACGTGGCCTAATTAGAAAGGATTTAGTATTATGAGTGATCTATTTACTAGACCGCAACTTAAAGCTGCGTCCCTTCGTCGGGGCCTCAGCCCGACTCTTTGGAACCAAGCACCATTGGCACAACATGCCGTTGGTGGACTGGATCAAGGATTCGGTTTTATCGACGATTTTCTGACGTTTGACGATGAGAACAAATGGGTTCTCACTCAAGCAACGGCAGGAACTGCTGCGTTGGATGTGGCCGCCAAGGGTGGTGTGTTGTTGCTTGACTGTAACAGTACGACCAATAACCAAGGTGTGCAAGTTCAACTTGGTGGTGCTGCTGGCGCATCTTCCTTTATCGCTTCTGCGGCATCAAAGATTTACTTTGAAGCTCGTGTGAAGATTGCTGATATTGGGAGTACGACCTGCCAGTTGTTTGCAGGTCTAGCTGAAGTTGATACCTCTGTGCTTGCAAGTGCTGCAAACTCGACGGCCAATCATATTGGCTTTGAGGCTATCAACACGACAGCAATGGGAATCCACAGTGAAAAAGCTGGTAGTCGAAGCTCGACTGCTGCTGTTCACACTGTTGTGGATGATGATTACGTCAAGCTAGGATTCGTTGTAGATGGGTTGACTAAAATCACTCCATTCGTCAACGGCGTTGCTCAGACAGCCATTACTTCGGATATTCCAATTGTTGGAATGACCCCAAGTCTTGTTTGTCATTCTTCTGGAACAACTGATCCCATCGTCCATGTGGACTGGGTTGCTTGCTACCAAGAAGAAACCATCGCCAACTAGGATTAGTCTCCTGTGCGAGGTCCCGGTGGGTCGGATTCGTCTGATCTGCCGGGGCTGACCACGGGTTTTCACAGGAGAGAGACATGGACGGGTTGACTAAAGAAATTGAAGAAGTAACGAAGAACAAACTAACGAAAGCACAGAAGGAAAACCTAGAGAAAGCACATAGGTTATATCATGGAAGATTGACAGGACCACTACCATTTGCGGTACAAGTAGCCATCGCTGTACTCACACAAGAGGAATCGAAGGTTAAATCACTAAAGCCTACAGTCTCAAGTCAGGCTAAACCAATTAACAATAAGAAATCTGCATGAGTTTTATAAGAGCCGAAGCCGTTACAGGGTTTACATTTGGACTTGTGAATAAGACCACAGGGGCTGCGCTAACTGGTGCTGCTGCTGGTATTGGTAAGTATATCACTAAGGACGGTGGGACTCAGGCTTCCATAGCAGGCTCTATAGCCGAGGAAGGTAATGGGCAGTATTCTGTCAACCTAACGGCTGCGGAGATGACAGCGGCCATCGTAGGCCTCTTATTCACCCACTCAAGTGCAGTACCCGTACAGTTTACCATTCGCACTGTAGGTTCCCCAGCAGATACATCTACTGAGAGCACGTTAAGTGTGGATCGGGACTACCTACGAAAAGAAGTAGGGTGGTTCTGGTTAGGTGAACGAACATCGGCTAATTGGTCAGCAGACGAGGGAACTCAACTAGATGATATTATCGCTTCAGGATTGAGGTCTTTTTATCATCCACCCCCTACACAGAACACACCTCGTGGTCATAAGTGGTCATTTATGGAACCTACGACGACCAAGGTGTTAGTAGCAGGAACAGCCGATTATACCTTGTCGGCAAACTTCGGAGGTCTTATGGGAACGATGACGTATTCAGTGGATGATAACCGCTGGTTCCCGATTGAGATTACAGGCGAGCATCGCATCCGAACTTTGCGGCAAAGGGATTACTCTAGTCTCAGAAGTGATCCCAAACTAGCGGCTGTCAGGCCTATTAGCAGTAGCGGGTCCAATGGACAGCGATTTCAATTAATGTTGTACCCCTCTCCCGACAAGGCGTACACATTATCATATCGCTATCACGCACTGCCTCAAAACCTGACAGCCGTAAATCCATATCCTCTTGGTGGTGAGGCACATGCGGAGACGATTCTCGAATCGTGTTTAGCTGTAGCCGAAGCTAGGATGGACGATAACGCAGGGATACATGCCGCTGCTTATCAACAGCGTTTAGCTGCTTCGATTGCTTACGATACTATTATGAACACACCAGAACATATGGGGTATAATGGTGATAGTTCAGATGGTAGCAGTTGGTCGGAGCAGACTAATAGGTATCTCAATGGTGATGTCGTTACGTATAACGGATCATCTTTCACGGACACTAACCCGTAAATAGGAAAAACAATGCACACTACACCGCAAAATAGCGTAATTACAGGAGTCGCCGTTGGAGCATCAATTGGAGCTTCTGACGCAATTGTGTTCAAAGGCTTCACCAAGGGGGTAATGATTCTCCAAGCAGACGCATCTAGCCCGACTACATCCATTAATTACTACGTGTCATCAACTGAGGATGGCACATACTATGAATTGAAAAACTCTTCTGGTGCTGTTTCGGATACAGTTGCAGTAGAAAAAGCGTGGCCGCTTCCTTCAGAACTTGAAGGTGCTGCTTTTATTAAACTGCTCGGCAACAATGCCGGTGTGGTTGATTTACACCTCATCTCTTCTTAGAAGGAATAGAACTATGAGTGGACACAACGTCCTACAAGAAATCGCCAAAACAACTGAACTGGAAATTTTAGACCCAGGCAGTGGTGGCACAATCGCAGTTGACCGAAGTTTTGGTATCTGCCCGGTTGTTACTGGTGGAGCAGAAGCACGTAAGATTGCTTCTCCCCAACGACCTGGTATTATCATCTCTATCTGTTTGAAGACAGACGGTGGTGACCTAACCCTAACAGGTGAAGGATCAGAGATACTGAACTCAGGTCTTGGAACTGAAACCACAGCTACGTTTGCCGATGCAGGTGATCTACTTACGTTGATTAGCATTCGTAAAGGTTCCACCATCTGTTGGAGTTCTTTGGCTAGTAACGGAGTTGCAATGAGCTAATGTCGAGATTACGGACAAGGTTTGATATGCCTTGGCCAAATCTTGGGCTTGTTGAAGCAACTGGGTTTGAAACTCAGCCAAAGGGGTCAACGGTGGAATGCCAGAATGTGCGGGCTTGGGAGCCTAGCACAGGGCGTTCTCGTGGTGGTCAGAGGGCTGGGTTGGCAAAGTACGTGAATGCACGTACAGCCGATGGTAAAGTTCAAGATATGGGCCAAGTAGTGGCGAGAGCAGTTCCTGCTGACCAAGATGAGGTCGGTGCAAGAACTGTAGTCTCCTATGCTGTAACCAATGGTACTGTGGCTAAATTCACGACAAGTGGGTTTACTACGGCGACTAATGGTAGCGGTGCGCTTTCATCTACTGTACCCACCATTTTCTCTGCTGAACTCTTTGGTGTGATCTATTTTGCTGATGGTGCATCTGTTAAGCAATACACTGCTTCGACTAATACAGTTGCAAATTGGACAGCTAGTTCAGGTTCACTTCCAGTTGATTCAGGCAATGAGCCTCGGTTGATTGAGACATGGCGTGGTCGTATTGTTCAAAGCGGTATCAGTAGCGATCCTCACAACTGGTACATGAGTGCCGTTGGTGATGCTCGTAATTGGAACTACTCACCGACGACTTCAACATCTACGCAAGCTGTTGCTGGTAATAATGCGGATTGTGGCAAGAGTCCTGATATTGTGAATTGCATGGTTCCCTACTCTGATGACTTGCTTCTGATTTTTGGTGACCATTCAATCTGGCAACTCACGGGTGACCCGATGGAAGGCGGTCGCTTCGACCTCATCTCCGATACAATTGGCGCACCGTTTGGAAGACCGTTCTGTAAGAGTCCAGAGGGTATGATCTACTTCTTTGGTTCCCGTGGTGGAGTCTATCAACTTGTTCCGGGTCAGAAGCCTGTGAACATCTCTGAGAAGCAAATACCTGAACGGCTTAACGCTTACAATGCTGACACTACTTCTGTACGCATGGTATGGAGCGATGTCGAGCGTGGATTTTATGTGTTTTTAACCCCATTGGCTGGCGGTGCAACGACGAACTATTTCTACGATGTGCGTAATCAGAGTTGGTGGCCAGATAAGTTTGCTACCGCTGCTCACAACCCTGTTTCAGTTCACCTATTTGATGGTGACACAGCAGCGGATCGTACAGTGCTTCTTGGTGGGCAAGACGGCTATGTGCGAAAGTTTGATTATACGACATTCGGTGTCAGCGACGATTCTGTAGCCATTGATTCATTTGTGTTCCTAGGCCCTATCCAATTAAAGAACCGCCCTAAGCTAATGCTTACTGATATGAAGGCAGCAATGGCCACAGGGAGTAGTGACGTGGACTTCACGGTGTATTCGGCTGAGACAGCGGAACTAGCCGAAGGTGCGACATCGGCGGTTACACGGTTCACGGGAGTGTGGTCAGCGGGAAGAAACAAGGCTGAACGACGACGGGCATCAGGTCACGACATATACATCAAGATCAGAAATGATGATGCAGCTGAAGGCTGGGCTTACGAATTTCTTGGGGTGGAAGTGAATAGCTTCGATGGCCCCAGAGCAAGGCAATGGTGACTGATGGGAATCATTGGCGGGATGAATCGAGGCCCTAAGTTTCCTCCGAGGGCGAGGAGAGCAGGGGCAAAACTTGCTTTGACTGACCCAGATCAGGTTCAGATCAAAGGAAATATACAAATACAAGTTGTTACTAGTGAACACACAGACACGACAGATTTACCGGGAAGTGCATATGACGGGCAGATGGTTTTCTTGTACTCATCTGATGGGTCAAGAAGGCTTTGTGTCCATTACGGCGGAATTTGGTACGAAGAAGTTTTATCACAGATGAGTTAGGAAAATATCATGGCAGGTTTTTGGGGTGGAAATGAACAATACGGTGGAGAATGGGATAACAATCCCGGTGGTGGGGGCAATTCTACCGGCTATCCTCGTGGTGGTATGGAGTTACCTCTTCCCGGTGGCCCTTATAATCCCGGTACACCAATGCCGGGTCCCGGTACACCGCAGCCTCGCCCCGGTTCTCCAAAGCCGCCACCGAATCCACGGCCATTTCCTAAACCGCCTAGACCCCAGCCACCGGGTGTTCCTCCAACAGGCGACCCATTTCCCCCAACAGGCGGGCCAACAGGAATGCCACCGACTACAGGCACGCCAAGAATGCCAACCACAGGAACACCACCAACTACTGGAACACCGCCGACTACTGGAACACCGCCGACAACACCAACGACGCCAAACACGCCGACTACACCAATGGGTGGAGGTGGTTCAGCGACGAACTTCCCTGTGTCCGGTAATGGATTCGGCGGTGGAATGACCTCTCCGATGACACCTAACATCAACGACCAATCTCAACCCAATGACAATTTCACGGGCGGTTATGGAACAGGTGGAGGTGGATATGGAACAGGAGGAGGTCGTTCTCGTCCACCATCATTTGGCACAGGGCCAACCAACTATTTCGGTGGTAATACCACGACTAACATTGGTGGGAACACCAGTATCACCAAGGGCGATGAATACGCTCAAAAGAAACCTGAGAAGACTTTCAGGCAACCAAAGTTAGCTATGGGGCAAAAGGAAATTGGCGACCCAAGGCTAGCGATGCAGCAACTCTCAGCAATGAATCAAACTCCTTTTATGAGGCGAGTCTAAGATGGCACTAACAGAAACCGGCGGTAAGGCAGAACGACCAGCACCCGATCGTGAACCGCCCAAATACCAGAAATCCCTCATTGACTGGGTACGAAAATCCTTTGAGGACGCAAGGGCTAAGGGGAATGCTGCCAATGAAGCGCGGTACGGGCAGATTCTCTCCCACTACAGTAGTTTAGAAGCCGATCAAAAGGAACGCTGGTCAGGTATCGATGAACGTTTTGACAAACTAGTTGCAAACCTCGATACACGTTCTGACAATATTGGCGAACAGATTGCTGAAATCGCTGATACCGCAATCAAAGAAGTCACAGGCCGTGGTAAGGAACGCATCGAGGATGTGGCCAGGAAGTACGATACGGGACGAAAGGGACTCCAAGACCTTTCCGATAAAGCCACTGGTGATATTAAAGGGGTTGGTGAAGAAGCCCGTGAAGGTGTACGCGCTAGGGGCAAAGCCGATCTAGCCGACTTACGCAGGCAAGCTGAAGGTGTAGGAGATCGTGCGCGTGAAGACTACAAGGGCGTTGAGGGTCGTGCTGGTTCGGGATACAAAGGTGTTGAAGATCGTGCTGGTGGACGCTATGACAGTCTAGGCGACGAAGTCACTGGAAAGTACGAAGACCTCGCTGGTAAGGTTGGAGAAGATTTCAAAGGCGTTGAGGATCGTGGTCGTGCTGAACGCAAAGGCACTGAAGCGGAAGTATTGGGTGGATACAAAGGACAGCAAGCACAACAAAAGACAGGATCGGCAGCGGCGAAAAGTGAGCTAGGTCAATTATTCGGAAGAGCCAAAGGCGAACAAGCCGCAGCTGCCGAAGAAGGGATTGGTGAAACCAAGTCGAGATTTGCCCGTGGTGGCCAAGAAGTCCGAAAAGACTACAGTGAAGCTGAGAAACGAGCAGGTGGACTTAGTGCCAAGCTATCAAGTGAGATTGGCAAACTATCTTCTAGTGCTTTAAAAGACCTGAGCGCAAGAGCAGAAGGACGACTCAAAGACCTTGGCGGCGACTACGAAGGATTCGCTGGCGAGCAGCAGGATCGCATGGCAGCAGGCCGAGAACAAGTCGGTGGCCGTATGGGTGCGTTGCGTGGTGAACAAGCTGGGCTGTTCGGTGAGGAACGAGAACGTGCTACTGGAGCCGCTAGTGCTGGTAGAGAACAGGTAACAGGCGAATACGCCGCAGGCAGGGAAGAAGCTGGAGGTCGTTACGCTGGTCGTACTGAGCGTGGCCTTGGAATGTACGGCGACATGGGTGATGCTGCTCTTGCAAGGATTGACCGCCAGTTTGATGAACAAAAAGAAAAGACTATAGCGAAGATTCAGCAAAGCATGATTGCTCGTGGCATGGATAACACTACGGTGCGTCAAGCCGTAGATCGTGCTGAAGCTGACATTGAACGTAATCGTCAAGAAGCTATTGCGAATGTTGAGTCCAATGTTCGACAGCAACAAGCTGGTGCATTTGAACGTCTCAGTGGCACTGAACAAGCCGCACAGGATCGGTTACAAGCTGCTGGTCTAGGGGCTGGTGCGCAAATGACTAGTGCTGAACTGGCGGGAGATCGGCAGCTTGGTGGCCAAGGTCTAGCTAGTGCTGAACGTCTTGGTCAAGCAGATATTGGGGCTGAAGCACAGGCAATCGGTAGAGCCGATGCTGCTGGTCAACAGATTGGTCTAGCAGGACTGGCTCAACAGGCAGCGGGTACGCAGGGAATCTCCGCAGCAGAGCAAGCTATAGGTCGTCAAGCACTCGGTGAACAAACTGGAGCCTTACGTCAGGGAGGAGCCGCACAGCTTGGTCTAACCGCAGAATCAGCGCGTGCAGCAGCTGGTATGACCCAAGCTGGACTCAACGCTGAACAACAACAGGCAATGGCTAAGTTGTCTTCTGGGATTGCGTTATCGCAGCAGGAGATTGCCTCGATCCAAGGGATTATTGGTAGAGATTTAGCAGCACAACAACAAACTGGACTAGCTGGATTATCGGCTCAAGAACGGATGGCACAAGGGCGTGCAGCCGCTGGGCAACAAGCAGGTTTAGCCGGTGCGGCAGCAGGAGCGCAGCTAGGTCAAGCTGGAGTTGCAGCAGGGCAACAAATTGGACAGCAAGGGGCAGCTGCGCAACAACAAGCTGCAATGGCAGGAATGAGTGCGCAGCAGCAGGCAGCAATGGCTGGAGCAGGTGCTGGGACACAGACTGGTCTTGCAGGGTTATCGGCACAAGCCGCAGGTCAGGGTGCATTGCTCGGAGCAGACCGTGCATTAGCAGGACAGACAGCCGCTGGGCAGTTTGGTCAGATTGGTCAAGGATCGAGTCAACAGGCAGCGATGCTTGGGCAGGAACTCGGAGAACGAGGTACTGGGCAACGACAGCTTACGGGCATTGAAGGACAACTGGCTGGACAGGGTGCTGGTGGTGCAATCGGTAACCTTGCTCAACAACAGGCTGCTCAATCCGCAGTTGGTCAACAGCAGATTGGTTCTGCCGAAGCTGCTGGATTAGGTCTATCACAGACTGCTCAGAACCGCATGGACTTCATGGAGCGACGAACCGACGATATTCCACCTTGGGAATCCTATGCTGAAATGGTTAAGGCAGCGGGTGCTGCTGGACACGGTGTTGGTTCTGTGGGTGGTGCTGTGCCGACTGGACCAACAGGACCAACCTTCGCTCAACAACAGATGGCTGCACAGAATGAATGGATGCGTAATCAAGCCGTAGCAGGACAGCAGGCGAGAGTAGAACGTGAAGCTGCTGAGAGGGAAGCTCGGAAACAACAGTTCAGAGATAGGGCAGAAGAACGTCAGGACGTTCGTGACGCTGAAGCTAAGAAGCGTATTGATGCTCGTGAACAAGAAGAAGACCGCGCCGAAGAAAGAGGGCGAGAGGCTGACCGACTAGAGCGACAAAGCAAGACAGCTGAGGAGCGACGAACAGCAGACTTTGATAAACATTCAGGTGCAATAGCTGATGCTAATAGCAAGAAGGAAAGGGAAATTGCTGACTTAAATGCCAAGATACAGGAGGAACAGAAATACGCTAGTGAAGCGGCGACTGCGGCAGCCAGAGAGCAAGCGGAAAGAAATATCAGGGCTTTACAGGATCGTGTTTCGGATGCGAAGGAGTATCAAGCGAATTTGCAGGCGGGGAGTGATGCCCTGCTAGCAGCTGCCACTAGAGCAAATGAGACGGATGGCAGCATGGGCAATGTCACCGTCAATGTCACCACGGGTGCAGTGAGTGTTGGTCAAAATGAAGTTATCGGTGGTGATGGTAAGCCGAAGTACGAGACAGTAGATGCGAATGGGAATGTGTCCTACGACGATAAACCGTCACAGGGTGACCCTTGGGGCGATACTAGGTATGGCGGTCAAATCTCCAGTGGCGGTACTACTCCGGGTACTGGCGGTGGCTTTGGCATTCCCGGTGGTGGTGGGCCAAGTCATCCTGGACCCGGCTATGAAACCGGTTATGACGATTACGGCAATCCAGTAACACGACCGACGCAACATCAGCCCGGCGGTGGTAACGGTCAAGGCGGTCAAGGCCAGACAGGTCAAGGTGGTCAAGGCAGCGGTACGTCCGACCCAACTAGGCCAACAAATCCATTCACAGAACCGAAGCCATGGGAGCCCGGTGGTGAAGGCTATATTCCTCAATCTGAAACCGATAAGCCAACAAATCCATTCACAGAACCGAAGCCATGGGAGCCCGGTGGTGAAGGCTATATTCCTCGATCTGAAACCGATAAGCAAACCGGCACTGGAGGAGGAGCTGGAGGAGGAGCTGGAGGTTCAGGAGGATGGATTCTCGATGATAGTGGCAGGTGGATTGAAAGGACGGATACAGGAGGAACTAAAGGAGGACAAGAAGGAGGAACTGAAGAAGAAACTTGGTTGCCTCCCTTGGGTCAAGGAGAAGGATTCGGCGGCGGAGGTTTTGGCGGCGGTGGTATGGGCGACGATGACACCTATTACCAAGACCTTGGCAGGCAGAACAAGCGCGGTGGTTTGGACCCAGCAAGTGACGCAGCTGCGACAGCAAATCACCTAGCTGCGGGCAACCCTTGGGGGCAAGGGAACTACAACGACTTCATGCAGGCTCAGTTAATGGGTGGTCAGAATGAAGGCTTACCCGGACTAGCGGATGCCGCTGGTGGTAGTGGCATGGGCGGTATGGGGATTGCCCAAGGCAGTGAAGGCGGTATGCAAGGTGCTGCTCAACCCCACGGCATGTCTGGATTTGCCGCAATGGAAGACAAGGTGTCTTTAGGGGGCAAGGGACAAGCTGCTCCTCAAGCAATGGGGATGATGGCCCCCGGTACTGGTCCATTGGGGAATCAAGGTCTAGGCGGTGTCATGGGCAGTCCAGTACCCGGTAGAGGATTTCCGGGTACTGGCATGGGAGACTATCAACCAATACCCACCCCAGAAGACATTGGCCCACGTGGTGGTATGCCGGGTCTTGGTGGCGGTGGATTTGTTGGTGGTCAACAGCTAGCAGCCGAAGAACCAATTAACGCCCAGCAGATGGCAGCGATGATGCCGGTCATGCCTAATGTAGGTGGCGATGGTAGTGCGCTTGGATTAGGCGTAGGTGGTATGTGGGATATTCACCAGACTGGCGTTAATAAGATTTATGGTCCGGGTGGAGTGTTAGACCGATCCAGCCAAGGCGGTGGCGGCGGAGGTGGAGGCGGAGGTGGACTCGTTGCTGGCGGTGGAGGTGGGGGAGACGGTGGAGGTGGGGGAGACGGTGGTGGTGGGGGAGACGGTGGTGGTCAACGCCCACGCCCTTGGAGTCAAGACGTAATCCATCCAGAAGCTGATCCCCGTGACATCGCTGGCCAAGGCGGCAGAAGACCATTGTTACCCGGAGTACCGGGCGGTGGTGGCTTTGGGACAGGTGAAGCGGAGTGGCGGAATTTTGACCAAGACAACACGGCAGCGATTACTGCCGCAACGAATAGGAAGCGTAAGGAACTCGCTGAAAGCGGTGGTAACCAATGGGAAGGTTGGGACTTCGCCAGCCAAGGCGGTGGCGGTGGAGGTGGCGGTATAGTCGCTGGCGGTGGTGGCGGTTTTGATTCCGATTACGTCGGTAAAGGCGCACCCGGTGGTGGGATGGTGAATCCATATTCTGGACCCAATGGTGGCCAAGGGCAGATACTTACCAGTACAGGTGGCTACGTCAATCCCAGCATGTTCGTCCGTAATACGGGCCAAGGTGGCGGTAGCACTACACCCAATACGGGTGCTGGTAATCAATGGGATCGATGGGACTTCGCCAAGCAAGGTGGTGGCAGTTCTCCTGCACTGAATCAAAGCGTGGTCAGTCAAGCTGCACCAAGCCTACAAACCGGTGGTGGTTTCCAAGCACCTGCTGGCCTAGCTGGACTAAGCAACCAAGCCAGTGGTATACCAACGGCTCCTAATCAAAGTGTGGTCAGTTTAGCGGCTCCACAGAGCCTCCCTGCTGCACCAGGAATGGCAACCGCTGGACTCAACTCGTTAGCCACTAAAGCGAAGAAGCCCCGAAATATAACACTCAATCAAATGTACCGTAAGTAGGAACACCTTATGCCAATTAGAGTCGAACACGGACCAAACCTAGCACCGATTGGGAAGCTCGCTTACCAGACAGGGCAGCTTGAGTATCGCAATAAACGGCGTACAGAACTAGAACGTCTTGCCATGCAGCAGGCTGAGATGCGTCAGCGGGCACAGCAGCAACAGAATCAGATCGCAGCTTCTCTGCGTGGTCAGAAGATGACCCAGATGGGTGCTATGCAGCGTCTTCAGATGCAGCAGCAGTATGGACAGGTTAATGCTGACCAAGCGTTCCAGAGACAGCTTCAGCTTGCAGAGGACTCTCGTACCCATAGTCTTAATCTCTCCAAGCAGTATGGTCAGAATGCGATAGACTCGGCTCAGTTGGCACATGGATTAGCATCTAAACGTGACCTTAACCGTATTCGTTGGAACCAGACTGTATCCGACTACGACAATATCCTAAACAGTGCTGGCAAGCAGGAGCAGTTGAGTTTATTCCAGCGTCGTGTTGGGATGGAAAATGATGATCGTATTCCACCGGATCAGTTACAGGGCAAGCTGGACGAATTAGACCAGCAGATTGTTGGTTTAGCGGATAACCCTCTTTACCGGATTGGTCGTGAGAAGGAACCGGGATACAGTGAGGAGTATGGCATCGCTGATGATGGCGTTAATTACACTCATTTGCGTACACGTAATGCTGAAGGTATTTGGGAATATGAGCCTAATCTTGTGAGGCGAACACAGATAACCGACGATCAGGGTCAAGAGCAATGGGTAGAAGATAAGATAAATCAAGCCGATTGGCAGCATGATAGTGTAAAGATTTCACGTCGTGATGGTCAGATGATTATCACTCAAGCTGACCCGTACAGTAACAAACTGACGACAAGGGTAGTAGATGATCCTAATGTCAAGTTAGAACAAGACGCTGCTGAAGCGGCTCAGAAAGAAGCGGATGCTGATAAGAAAGCTAGGGATGACCACTATAGACAGCAAGAGGAATTGAGACGGGAGAGGGTTCAGGATGAAGGTGAATCTTTTGATACGATGCCGCATGAATGGCATAGCAACCGTCCCTTTATAGAGATACCTAGTGACATAGAGTCTCTCAGACCTCCTCCTGAGCCGCATGATTTTACTCCTGAAGACAGACCCATTAAGTTAGGTCAAGGTACTCCTGCTGAAGCACAATCATTCATTGACAAAGGCTATGTCCCTATGCGTTTAGAGTCGGGTGATCTCTGGATGGTACCACCTAACAAGGTAGAAGAAGTACGTGGTCGTTTGCAGGAAAGAGGTATTAATGAAATAGGGGGTGGAGGACAGTCAGGTGCTGGAATGCCTGGACTTGGTGGTGGAGGTTTCTCAGGTGGAGCACCTGCTGCCCCAATAGCCCCTCAAGCCCCTGCTGCTGGCCCCGCACAAGCAATGGGAAATCCAAGCAATCCATGGCCACCTGAAAAGGCACACCTCGCCAAAGTTGGAGATATGATGATTCCAGCACCTGGTGTACCACCAATGGTTAAAGAATTTTAGGAGTAAGTCGTGCCGGAAACGTATTCTTGGACAGATATTAGTGACGCTGCTAACACTGCCCGATTCTATAAGTTCAAAGACACTACGCCTATTACCTATGGTGATAAGTCTTTTGCTCACCTGACTCCTCAGAAACGTACCGAGTTATGGGAATCAGGTTTACGTCCTCCCCATGGATCATGGAAGGCATTACATCCTGATGACATGAGTCTTGGGGAGGGGATTCCCGTTGACACGATGCGACGATCCCAGTTCATTAATCAAGGCTATACAGAGCAGGTAAGTAACTCAGGTAACCATAGACCCAAGTCTGAGTGGACAGAAGAACAACATCAATTAGAGTTAGAAGCATCTGCACCTAGGTCAGAGCCTCTCCCTTGGCATCGCAAGGACTACAACAATGGTGAGAAGTTACAGGGTGCTATAGAGTGGATACGTGAAAAAGCCGAGACTGATAATGACTTCAGGGTTGGTATGCGTTCTACAGATGTAATGAAGGGATTAGTAACCCGATTGCCCCTTGGCTTTGGCGTACCGGAGTTTATGGAGGCATGGAGTAGTTTCGGTGCCATAGATCGCATCTATGAAGACAAGGCTACACCAGTAGACTATTTCAAGTTTGCTAACGACATAGTACTTGAGGAGATGAAGGAAAAAGACCCTCGTGCGACAAAGGTTCTCCGTGGTGCTGCTCATATGCCTGCGTTCATAGCTGATATGTATATCACTCGTGGTGCTGGTATAGGGATAAAATCATTTGGGATGAAGGGCCTTACGGCAATGGCAAAGAAGCTAGGCGAGAAGAAGTTCAAATCCTTGATGGCTAACATGGCATTCAAGGCTGCTAAGAATGTACTCCCCAAGGCAGCTGAGGCGGGTGTGTACGCAGGTGTGGTCGATGTAGGGAGTACGGCTGCTGATGCAATACCCCAGCGTGACATACGATTTGATGTCGATCCTGAGACACATAAGATTGCGGGATTTAAGGATACTGAAAAAGAGCACCTAGCTAACTCCCTGCTACGTTCTGTAACCAATAAGATGATTGAGTACGGTGTTGAGAGGTGGACTGGAAAGACTATAATGGGAGGATACAGGGGTGCTAAGAACCTACTGCGTCCTGCGTCACAGGGTGGTGCATCTGTCTCTAGGGGTGGTAAGACAGTGTTTGAGGGTACACCTTGGGCTGAAAGTGATTCTAAGTGGTTCGACGAAGTTAAAAAAGCTACTATTTATAAACTGGGTCCTTCGGGTAAACAATCAGCCATTGGTTTTAATGGGATAGTGGGTGAAATTGGTGAAGAGCGAGTCACTGAAATTCTCCAAGCAGCCAATGAAGCTGTATTCGGTAAGCTACCCGGTGCTCGTGAAGGTGGTGACCAGCGTGCTTGGGAACGTATGGGGATGACGGGCATAGGAATAGACCTAGCTGGTCACGCCACAGGTCTATCCGAGATGCAACCAGAGGAATTGGACAGCCGCATTGACGACTTTAAGACGGCAGCGGCTACTGAGGCTGTATCCTTTGGTGGTCTTCACGCTGCAACTAAAGGTGGCTTAGGTGCTCAAGCGGCAGCGGCAGCTAAAGGTGAGTTATACGAAGACCCTGCAAAGCCTGATAAAGGTGCTACACTCAACTATTTCAAAGACCCTCTCATGGCTCTTGAAGGTAGTGAGCGCATGAACGAAGAGGTTCAGGATTTATTACCCCAAGTTGTCCCCGGTGACGAGAGTATAGGTCCTAACGGAGAAACGATTATCGGTGACCCGACCTTGACTGAACCAAAGACATCACGCAGGGACTTTGAGGCTATTAAGTTACCTGATGGTACATCTTTGCTAGACCACTTCCCACGTCAATCACAGCGAGAGGGTTACCTGAAGGACGTGGATCGACTCAACCGTAAGAAACAGGAGGACATGCAAGATGCTTATGACGAACGAGCACGTAAGTGGACACAGGACAGGGAGGCTGAGGATGAGCAGGCACGCCTTGAAGCAAAACAAAAAGAGGAATTTTTTGCCCCAATTCCTTTTGAAGAAGCACCCTTACCGGAACCAACGCCAGTAGAACCACCACCTGTTATTGAGCAGGAAGCACAGCAGCCTGCCGCTATAGAATCACCACCCACAGCACCTGTAGAAGCCCCTCCTGTTAGACAGCAGGAGGCTCCCCAGCAGGAGGCTGAAGTAGAAGGCGAGGTTGGAGTCGATTTCCTCTATGACGTTAAGGGAAACCGAGTGCCGATTGAAGTCACTGACCGTTCTGAAGATGGGGCAACGGTGCGTTATCGCCTTGAAGATGGCACTGAAGGTATAAGTGATGCCACGGCTGGCCACGGTTCTAATCCATTATCAATGGTAGATATTACCAGTCCTGACTATGAATTTCAGGGAATAGAAGGTACTCCGAAAATATCTACCATACCAACGGCAGACTTGGAAATAATTCTTGAGAAACGAAAAAAGAGTCTTGAAGAAACAATGGATGTATGGGACAGAGAAGGCGCACCGCTATTTGCTTTGAAAGCCATAAACGCTATCCAATCAGAGTTAAAGCGACGTGAACAAGCAGCGACACAGCCTGCCCCTGTAGAAGCACCTCCTGTCATTCAGCAACCTGCCCCTGTAGCCGAGCAGCACCACCCAGACGTTCCTGAACAAGAGATAGCAGAACGAGAAGCAGAGCAGATACCTGACCATGTAATCGACATAGAACAGGACAAGAAGGATGTAGCCACTGCACTAGGGTTTAGTCGTGTTGACGTAATGTCACGATTCCCTGGTATGAATGTTCAAGAAAAGGATGGTGACTACTACATCAATCTTAAAAATGGCCCGATTCGCATCACTGGTCAGGAGAGTATCTATCATTCGGATCGTGTATTAGAGTCTATGTACAATGACCGTTTGGGCATAAAGGACTATCGTATTACTAAGTCTGGTAGGAAGCTAAGTTTCGAGGAAGTGCACCCTACCTTAGAATCCTATATTGAAGCCCATCGAGCAGGTCGAGGTGACGTTGCTAGTATAGAAAAGCCTAGTGAAGCTGACCTAGATAAAGAAGCTACATTTGATGTGCTCGCTACGATACGTATTGCTAACTCTGATTGGCACAGGGCTAACACTGACCAATTAGAAACATTGCAGCATGAGGTGATTCACTACTCACACCTTGGTGGTCTGTGGTCTAAACCTGAGTGGGATGCCTTGGTGTCAAAGTATAGTGACCCTAAAAAGAGTGTACGCCAACAGTCGGAGGACATAGCGAGGAAAGGTCAGTCATGGGTTAAGCCGGACATCATCCAGAAGATTACTGACTGGGTTAATAAGACATTACATCATCTGACAAAGGGCGTAGTAAAGTTAAAGTACGAGGCAGTACAGAATCTATTATTCTCTAAGGGATTCTTTCAGGATCGCACGTCAGGTGTGTTCAGTGAGGGTACGTTAGCTGCTCGTGACGCACCGATGGCTATGGCAGAGTCTGACATAGACCCTGTAAAACCTCGTACTCTTCGTCACTCTGACGCTAAATTTGGCGACCCTGATTATATGGATGCGTTGGTCTTTGAAATATTATTGGACGAGAAACAGTACGATGTTGCCGGTAGGCACTACGACAAGATGACGAAGGAAGCCAATGATAAGGCAGACGCTGAGAGGAAAGCCAAGGGGTTAGCTAAAAAGAGAAAAGCATTACCTTATTACCAAATGACTCGTGAGGAGTTTGAAGAGACTGGTGAGGTTTTATATCACGGCACTAGTCGCTTGTTTGATGAGTTTGACTGGGAGAAGGCTAAGACTAGAACTGGTGGTTCACAAAAAGAACTTTCGGATTTCAAGTCTAAACAGACTGGCACCGAAGGAAATCTAAGCCGGTTCTACTTCACTGATAATAAGCGTGTGGCAGAAACCTTTGCTCATGAAACAGGTGGAATGATCGAGGTGAATTTGGCTGAGGTTATTATGTATGAAGAAAGAGTATATGGCCAGACACAATGGGACAACGAAGAGCAGGGCGGAGATGTTCTAACTGCATATAAAGCAGCTATCCGTAAAGCAATGAAGGCTAAAAACCTTGATCTGAAGTACATGAATGAAGATGGTGAACTGGTAGATGCGAAGGACCCCGATGATATAAAAGATTTCTGGTGGTGGGAAGAAGGGGTCAGTATCCTCCTGTACCCTTCTGGGAATAAGCCTCGTGTAATTGAAACCAAGGTCTATGGTCGAACATTGGACCTTAGAGAAGGTAAGAAGCGTCCAGATAACTTCCCTAGTAAACTTGAAAATGTACTAGGAACACTTAGTTATCAGCACGAATACAGTCCTATGTTAATTAAGTGGGCTAGGGATAATGGTTACGGTAAAATCCGTGTCGAAGACCATGGGACATCAGGTGGTGAGAGCATCATAGGACTTCAGGAGTTCATTGGTCATAAAGCCGATCCACATAAAGAGATAGTCCAGCGGGCATTGAATGCTGGTCATGATGTTCCCACAGAAGCATCGAGTAGTTACGAGGGCATCCAAGCTGAAGATGGTCCAACTATATTTGCAATGGCAGAGTCTGACATAGACCCTGATGCACCTAAAGAGCGTACACCACGCCAGAAACGTGGAGATGCCTTTGGTGAGCCACGTGGTCGTGCTGCTAACCCATGGAACAAGCTAGACAATCCAGAGGAGTGGCAGGAATTTGAGGACGAGCTAACTGAGCTACGGGACACTCACGACAAGGATAAGGACACACGTACTGTAGAGAGTATCGTAGAGGAACTAGCTGAAAGACGTAAAGAGCCACAGGCTGATGAGGAGTTCATAAATGAGATGATTGAGAAGTTCGATAAAGACCCCTTGTATGCTCCGAGTGTCTGGGAGAATGAGTGGTTACGTCAACTTAATATCGAACTTCGTTTAGGTGACTTATCACAGATACAACGAGCGATCATGGATGTGGGTCGCATGTACGCTAAGGGTCGTAGTAATCTTGGCCTTTCAATGGGATTCAGTTTATCTCGTGATGCGAACAATGAGAAGTCAGCCCCACGTAGACGGTTTAACGTCATTGCTAAAATATTAGATGACGACCCTGTAGAGAGCTATACAGACAGGTTTGACAAAGAAGGCAAGGAGGAAAGAGAAAAGGGTAGACAGTCAGCAAGAGATGACTTTGACCTAGAGAATGCTGGTCTGGAAACAGGCACTCAGGACATTGGTGGTCCGTGGGTTGCAGGAACAGGGGAGGGTACAGGTACAGGTACAGGTACAGGTACAGGTACAGGTACAGGTACAGGTACAGGTACGGGTACAGGTACGGGAACAGGTGCGGGAACAGGTACGGGAACAGGTACGGGTACAGGTACTACACCGAGCACCGGCACTAAGAAGCCTCCAGCATACCCTGGACCTCGACGAAAGCAACCGGGTCAGCAGGATACAGGCACTAAACCTACTACCACTACCACCACGGGCAAGGGTAAAGGCAAGGGAACTACACCACGTCGCCTCAAAAACCGTGTGTACGCTCCTAAAGACAGTTTAGTATGGCAGATGAGTGATAAGGCACGTAAAGCCTACATCGCAGAGAAGGCACGTCTGAAGCGAATAAAGGAACTGGTCGAGTCTGCGGGATACACCTTTGATCTTAAAGGCATTCGAGAATTGGTAAGGGATGCTGATGCCTTTGAAAAGATACTGCCTAAGTTGGTAATGACATCAAATAATAAAGACAAAGGCTGGGCTATCATAGCCATGTACACTGAGTACCACAAAGGTGCAATGCTCAGTGGTCTATCAACGGGTATTATCAACTTAGCATCTCCATTGGCTTGGTCTACATATCGAAATGCTCTTGAGTCACCTATATCCGCTATCCTCAACAGTACTATTGCCATGATAAAAGGCAAGGACGTTAAGGATGTTAAGGGTCTGCTGGTGAGAGATTACTGGGGAGTGACAAAGAAGATGGCCGCAGGATCAGTGAAAGGTGCTATTGCTGGACTTGGTTATGGCATGAACTCTGTGCTCAACTTAGCGAGAACTAAGCAACGACGCACCATACAGGAGGATACACAATTCGACCCTGCGGGTAAAGGATTAGAAGATAGAGACTGGGCACCAAAGAAATCTATACCAGGCCCGCTTGGTGCCTTGGTTCGAGTCATTGGTTATGGACCCATTGCTGCCACTGACCAGTTTATGAACAGCATCATCTCTCACACGTTAGTATATGCTTATGCACAGCGTATAGCCCGACACGAGGGACTCAAGAAAGATAGTAAGCAATATGATTCACGAGTAGAGGAACTTATTATAGATAAGACCTCCATCGCTTGGCAGGCTGCTATGGGTGAGGCTACCGAACAGGTATTCCAAGGCAAGGGTAAAGAGGGCAGTATCCGTAGTGGTATATTCAAGGCGGTTCAGGCAGCTAAGGACGTGCCAGGACTAGGACCTGTTTTAGACAACACGATCTTCCCATTCCATAAGGCAATGATTAACCTACCGGCAGAGGGTTTTGCGAGAATGCCAGGGTTTGCTCAGATTCCTATGATGGTGAAGATCATGCAGAATAAGTACCATGGTAAACCTGCATTTGAAGATGTAGCAAACTCGGAAGAGGTAGCGGGTCAAATACTATTCACCATGTTAGCACTATTTATTGCATCTATGATTGATGGTGACGAAGAGAAGACAACCATCACTGGTGCAATGTTAGACTACAACCCACAGGAGAGACAGCATCGTTATACTGAGGGTGTAGCCCCGCCAACGTCCGTTAAAATGTTTGGTGAGTGGTGGTCATTTGACAAGGCTGATCCTATTGCTACTCCCATAGCCATACTAACCGATGCAATATCTGCCTTCAAGAAGGGTAAGAGTAAGACTGAAGTACTTCAGGAAATTGGAATAAGTAGTGGTAAGCAAATATCTGGTAAGACCTTTGGTCAGGGTTTCCGTGATGTTGGTAGAGCACTAACTGAAGAAGGTGGTTTCCGAAAATGGGCAATCAACTTCACAGGGTCAAACATACCCAACATATACCAACAAGAGGAGCGTGCTGGTCTGCCATTTGGGGTGGCCTCTGGTCAGGACTATGTGGGATACAATCCATCTGAAGGATTTTTAGAAGAGGTGGGGAAGCGAACAGAAATAAAAGCAACTGACCCGATCTATGACGTATGGGGTCGTAAGGCTAAGAACATTACACACTGGACGGGTGCTAAGGTAGCGAGTGCTAAGTTGTTCAAGGGGGATCGTGTCTTTGTTAATTGGAATCAGAACAATGAGAAGAAGGCATACCCTGCTGATCCTAGTAACGAGTACACAGGGGAGATGGGGACTACACGAAAGCTAGACAGTAAACAGTTTAGTGACTTCAAACGTGTATCGGGGACACTAGCCAAAGACCTAGTGATGGAGATGATACCCAGTAATCACGCCAGAACCCCTGACGCATTGACATTGAAATTAACCCGTAGCATTTTAACTAGGGCACGTACTGAGGTGAAGAACCACTGGAAGGATAAGGGTAATTTCGACATCAACGAGAATGCCCTGAAGCGTAGGATACGCAGTATGGCTAGAGCAAATGTTCTCAAGACACCCGATAAGCCTAAACAGACTGGTGACCCTACGCAAAACCTAGAAGAAGAACTACAGGCATGGGAAGACATGAAGAAGGCTATTAAGAGGTACAGAAGTGCTTCAGGAGGTATCAGGAGATGAGCAAGCGTAGAAACGCATCGGTTGACCCAGACATGGCACCTAAGCGAGAAGTCAGGGCAGAGGCTAAGGCGACCAAGAAATCTGGTAAGGTAGACCTCATCCTGGCTAAGGCACAGTTAGCTACGGCTAAGGCACAGAAGCGTAAGTGGTTGGTTTTCCTTTTAGGATTTGGGATTGCCATCTACTTTATTATGTCCTCTGGTGGTGGTCTAGGTATAATGGAAAAAGCCAAGAGTTTCATCCCATTTTTAGGAGAATAGCATGAACAAGATAAAAGAGATTTTCGCAGCCATTAAGACGAAGGATACACTAACAGCGTGTATCATAGCTGTACTCACTGTACTCGCCACTGTCATCAACGACACGGTGGGAGGAGAGAACCCGCTAATCGGTAACGAGTTTATTATTACCGTTGGTGGTGGCATCAGTGCCTTCTTAATGGGATCACACCGTAAGACCCAGACACCGATAGGAAAAGACAGTGACTGAAATAGATGACCTACGTAAAGACATGTCCCGTATTGAGATAAAAGTAGAGCAAGTGCTCACTAAGATAGAGCCTATCTCTAGACTCTACAGGGGCAACGGTAAGCCGTCCTTAGACGTAAGGGTGTCAGTAGTGGAAAATGATCTCCAAGACGCTAAGGACACGTCTCAGTGGGCTTCTCGCACTGCTATAGGTGCGTTAATCACTACTGCTGGCACTGCTCTCTGGTATATCCTTACTCAGTAGTGTATCCACCTCTATTACGAGGTCTTTAAGTCTGTCCAGTGGTACGATGACCAGCCATGGTTGCAGACTAGCCCTGTGCATGACGACTGGTATCTGTCCATTTTCAGCATCACGTTCTGCCTGATCGACCCATTTGTACAGTGTCTTAGTTCCTGACTCCACACGTTTACATTCGATGTGCAGTGAGTGTACCCCGACTACATCTGGTTCCCCATCATCCATACCGCAGTACTGTTGTGATCGTCTCCAGTTAGGTCCTGGAAACAGTTTCTTGAGCATTTTTACTAGTTCCAATTCGCCACGCTTCCCTTTCTGTTTGCTATTCGTCATCGTCTGTATCCTCGTCGAAGTGTTCTTCATCATAGTGATGACCAATGTCCCTGTCATTACCACACTTAGGACAATCACCACCACCGTTATTGTTAAACCAATCATGCCCACAGGGGCAGCTATGCGTCATGCACGCCATCTTTTTTCTCCTGTTCTATACGTTTATCTACAACTTCCATATACTCATCGAATACATCCATAGAGTCCATAGGAATTGACTTCACGCCAGATCCTCTAAAGC
>Ga0208013_1000296_pt1 | contig 30946 bp, 52 predicted proteins | sample 16_taG_FD_184091 | JGI IMG/M metagenome (GOLD analysis project Ga0208013, IMG submission 184091) | Marine viral communities from the Subarctic Pacific Ocean - 16_ETSP_OMZ_AT15313 metaG (SPAdes) (version 2) | ecosystem: Environmental > Aquatic > Marine > Oceanic | place: Pacific Ocean | collected...
AGAGAAGAGAAGGTAAGTGCTGAAACAAGAATACCCGAAGGTACTTATGATGTGAAGTTGCGAACAGTTGGCGGTTATCATAGTAGATATACAGATAAATTCGGTGCTGACTTTCATAAGGGAATGCTTCATGTGCAAGATGTGCCAGGGTTTGAATACATCTTAATTCATACTGGTAATACTGATGAGAACACTATGGGGTGTTTGTTGGTGGCTGATAGTTCTACTCAAAATATTACGAAAGATGGATTCATTGGGGCATCTGTTAATGCCTATAAAAGAATATATCCATCGCTGGCGCAGTGGCTAGTGGATGGAAACAAATTGACTATTACTTACATCGACTATGACAATCCCTTAAATTAGATTATATTTATAAAGTATTATAGTATAAAAAATAATGGAGATGCGAAATGGCTTTAACCCCTTTTAGCAGTGCAATACTGCAGAGGTTTTCTGGATCAGGCACAGATAGTGGTTCAGTTGATAACACAAAAAGAACTCCCGCTATCTTTATAGGTGGCCATGAGTTTACTTTAATTCTTAAAGATACACATGGATCTGGTGTGCAGGCAGGTTTTAAGGTACAGGTTAATAACTCTAATCCTATAGATGGTGGGAAAAAACATCATGCTGTCAATCCTATAGATTTAGCTATTGCTAACAAGACTAGTCAGCTTGTAGACAGTGGTGCTTGGGGTGGCGAACAGGATCAGACTAAAGAGTCTTCAGCTTCAGCTGCAGATTTTAACACAAATTGGGTTGATCTTAATGATGCTACAATTGATACTACCGATCAATACATAGGATCGGGTTCATGGAGATATATACGACTTATTAATGCTTCAGATATTAATACCACTCTGAGCGCGTATGTATACACTAGAGATTTTAGTACAAACATTTAATAAAAGTAGGTCTTAATGACACAAGTGCCAGACGATTTTCTTCCAACACGTAAAACAAAATTGTGGAAGAAGACGGTAAAGAAAGATGAAGATTACAAACCATTAACTCCCAATTTTTGCCCTGCTAAAGATCCAAAGACTGAAAAGAAGTGTGGAAACTTTATGAGGCGTTGGGATATTATGTTTTACGATCAGTATGGAATGTGTGAAGAGTGCTATTTGAAATACAATGATGGCAAAGGTGTAAAAATAAAAGATAAAGACCCTGAGATGGAGACAAAAAATGATGATGATTAATCCCGAAGTGATTACGGGCAATTTTGGTGCACCAAAGCCAGCAGCTTATAAGGCTTCTTATGAGGGTGGTGATGATGTTGTAACTAGTAAAGTTGATAGTATGAGCGATATGGAAAGAGGTTGGGCTGGATGGCCAGGTGAAAATACAACGGGTGAGATCCAACAAACTCCCAAGCTTGCTGCTATTTCTGTTATTGAAAGTTATATTTCTAGAGTTCCAGAAATGGATGTTAAGTTCGGAAGTCCTACAGATGGCGAACTAGAAGATTGTGTCACTGTAAATTTACGCACAGAGGAAAGTGCCCCTCTTGCTAATAACGATATCTTGGTAGCACAATATCAGGCTGAATTTGCTGTTTTAATTAAATCTATCCAAGAGCAGTTGAGTCAACATGGGTTAAAGAATGTTAAGTTTGAAGAAGTGATTGTTCATGTAACTCCTGGGATGTATAGGTCGGCAGGTCAAGGGGCAGCTATGAGGCAGTCTATGTTTACCATTGAAGGACAATATAAGTTATATCTTAATTAGGGGGATTTATGACCAACGAAGAGTTGCAAGAGGTTATACAGTTTAAAGATGAAGAAGATAGAAATAAAATAAAGCAATACTTTACTCAACCAGAAAACTTAGATCTCAATAAGAAGACAATAGTTTTTTCTACACCTTCAGAAACAGGTACAAGTTTTTTTAGGGCTTTTGAACCGATGCGGTCACTATGGAAAGCGTTCCCCGATGAAGCAAACTATGTATATACTGAAAACTTGCAACCTAATCATGTGAAACTTGCTGATGTAATTGTTATGCATCGGTGTGGCAATCTTCATTCTCATTTTTTATCGGTTACAAGGATGTGGCCTAAAACTGAAAAGCGGCCCTACATTATTCACGACGCCGATGATAATGAATTCAATTTGCCTAACACACATCCAATGAAAACCTTGTGGATGGAGAGTGGTAAAGATAAAATGTCCTTGCAATCTATCAAGCACTCTGATTGCATAACTACTACCACTCCTAAACTAAAGAATACGTTTGAAAAGTTTAATGATAATGTAAATATTTTTCCAAATATGTTTGATTGGAACTTACCTCAATGGAGTCACAATAAAGATGATGTAAGAAAAGAAATGCTTGGAGAATGGTTTCCTACAGACGATAAGATTATTATTGGGTGGGCAGGCCTAACATCTCACTTTGAGGATATTAAAAGAATGGCACCTATTATAAAGGCTATCCATGATAAGTATCCAAACACTCATTTTATCTTAGCTGGTATGGCACTAAAGGATACGCAAGTAGAAATCCATGAAGATGAAGATGGTAATAAAAGTTTTGAAGAAAAAGAAATAGAAAATAAAGAAGAAACTTATAAGGGCCGCATTGAGGCGCTGTACAAGGACATAGACCCAAAAAGACTAAAGATACTTAACGCATTACCCTTGGAGTCTTATGCTAAGTTTTACGCTTTGTTTGATATAAGTTTGGCCTACATTGAGCACAATGCTTTTGCATCTTGTAAGTCAGAGATTAAGGTAGTAGAGTCATTACACTATGGATGTATTCCTGTGTTCTCTAACTATGGGGGATATGCAACAATGTGTAAACAACTACCTTCTGAGATTTCGACTAAACATTTCGCGATGGATATGACTTCTCCTGGCCCGTGGATCAATGCCATTTCTCATCACATTGATAATTATGAAGAGTCTAAAAGGAGAACGGCGGAGTTCACTGAATGGTCAGATCGTACTTATGATATAAATGCTTTTGCAGAAGAGAGATTAAACTTCTATACCAAAAGATCTGAAGAGTTTCAAGAGGATTGGTATAACAATAATATAGCACAATATTTAGATTATGAAGGTGCGTAAAGAGAATAAAGATGCCAGATATTTTAATAGGAACAGATAAGTATGAAGTGTCTAGTGCCAATGGCCGATGGCAATCTTGTGATTTGGATAATGGATTTTTAGTTTTGATATCTGATGTAGTTAGTCGTGATTACATTACACAAGTATTGGTAGAATCAGACTTTCAAGCACATGAGTATAATAAAGTATTTAAGAGTCAGCCTAATAGGGCTTGGTGCTTAAGGTTTATGATTGATAAGAGTGATGAGTCTAAGGTACAGACATTGTTGGACAAATTTAATGTATAAAAAAATAATAGCATATTTATTATAGGAGAGTTTACGTGGATAAGCTATTAAGAGAAACAATAGAAGAGATTGTAAAAGAAGAACTGGCCAAAATGATGGAGAAAAGTTCTTTTGGTGGAGCAGTTAAAAGCATCAAGAAGGGAGTGAAGGCAGGATCATCAGCTAGTAAATCCTTAGATAAATCTATGGGTGAAATAGGTGCCGCGGCCGGTGCTATTGCTAGAGTCGCGGCTGGTGTAGCAAGCAAAGTAATTGATGATGATGCAGTAGAAGACGCTAATGAAATTGCGCCTGGACCTCGTAAAAAGGTTTTGAGGAAAAAGGATGGTAAGACCCAAATAGTTAGGAAACGAAAGAAGAAGCTTCCTCTTCATATGAGAACGATTAAACCATCACAAGCTAAAAGAATAGCTCGTAAATCAGCCATTAAGAGAAAGGGTAAACAAGCCCGTATTTCTAAGAAGGCTGCTAAGACTACTAAGAAAGGCCGTGCAATGGGCCTGTATAAGAAGCCAGGTAGGTGATGAATCATAGAGACCATCTCATCTGTGGTGTATGCCGCGGAACGAAAGTTATTAGAAAGGTTGTACAAGAGATGAACAAGGTAGACATTTGCCCTAAGTGTAAGGGTAATGGACACCTATCTAGTAGCGAAGATTTACAAGAACGAGATAATAATAAAAAACAAGTACTCCTTAAGGGATAGAGAAAAACAGTGGCTATAACTTATGTAGGTGAATGCAGAAGCTTAACTAAATATACGGGTACTACAGCAGTGTCGGGTGGTAGCTTAACTGGGTATGTAAAAACCATTACTGCTTTTTATACTGGTACAGAAGATGGTACTAATTATGAAGCTTCGGCAGTGATTAATATTCCATTAGCTGATCCAGCGAGTGTTGATCTTGCAGACTTAACTCCTTATGATGATTTAACTAACTCTTGGGCACAAACTAAAATTGATAGTTATCTTCCTAATGTAAAAGTCTGGATAGATAAAGAAATAGCAAAACAACATAGACCTGTTGAGGAAAAGGGCGACCCTCCTTGGCAGGGAGCATAATTTATTGGGCTAGAAGGGCATCGACAGGTACGACAACCAGAATCGGGCAAGCCGAAGAATGATAGAGGCTTCGTAAAAAACCTATCAAACTTTTATCTGCCGAAGAAACGACAGAATACGCACTAGCCGCTTAGAGTTAGTGCCGAATAGGTAGTGATAACTTATTCTTTCATATCTATCTTATTCGTTATGTAGAAAGAAGCATTGTCGATTTAGAACATTCAAGCTTGTGTATCTCGACCTCGTTATTGTAAACTGGACCGCGGTTCGATTCCGCGCTAGTCCACCAATAAAGTGACACCAAAATGAGGTAAATAGTCAAAAAGTGGAGTACCCATTTTTCCGGCAACCCCATTTTTTCTCTATATACGACTTTTTTTATGAAAGGAAATAAAGATGGCAAAGGCAAAAGCAAAAGCAAAGACCAAAGCAACTCCACCGGCCGCAGAAGCACCAGCAGAGGCTCCAGTAGAGGAAGTAGAAGAGACATCACCGGAACCTGAACCAGTCAAATCTCCTGCGACCACAAGCACTTCCGCAAAGAAAAATGAGGTCTTTCGGGCGCCTTTTGAAACGGACGTAGATCGTCATATAGCTGATTTTGTAGCTGAACATAATATTTCCGACTATAAAATTACGGAAGTAATAGGTCACGTAGAGGCTGCTGATAACTATTGGCAGAAGACTATAGAGTATTAAAAGACAATAGGTGTTATGAGTAAAAAAAGAAGAGGGCGTTTAGCCCTCTTTTTTTATATTTATTAGGCAAAAACATTAATTACACAAGCTCAGAGAGAAGATATGAAACTAAAGGATGTGGTAGAGTCCAATTGGATTAAGAAGGCTATTAAAAAGCCAGGAGCACTTCGTAAACAGATGGGCGTCAAGAAGGGCGAAAAGATTCCAGCCGAAAAGATTAACAAGAAGATCGCCACTCTGAAGAAAAAGGGTGAAGGCGATAAGAAGTTGACTAAGCCAGAGAGAACAGAGTTGAGAAGATTGAATCTGGCTAAGACTCTTAGAGGTATGAAGAAATGAGATTAAAAGGTTTACTAAACGAAGCAAAGAAAGATCTCGACATACATAGAGAGTATGAAGCTGGCGATGCATTTGCAGTTCCAAGAGAAAAGGGCAGAGTGTTTATCATTCTGCATCCATACCATGCAGCACAAGGTGTTAAGAAATGGACCGGTATAGAGTTTGTTTTGGATGGTAAGTACTCTTACATGGCTTCAGCAGATGTTACTACTGCTGGCGATGAACAAGCCTTCAAGGGTTATAAGAAAATAAAACTTACTAGTAAAATGAAGAAGCAGATTCAACAGGTCTTGAAAGACCCCGAAGAGATTGATAGAATAAATGACTCAGATACTAAACTTAGAGATGTTGAGAGAGCTATACGATGAAGCTGAACGAAGTTCTTTATGATGATAAACAACGACTATTAGAGTTAGCTTTATTTATGTCTTTAAATCCTCATCAACTTAATGAGGGGGTTGGTGATGGTGTTATAAGAGCCGCTAAGAAGGCTGGTTTAAATATTGGATCTGGTCGTGGATTACTACAAATACTATCAAAGGTTGGAGGTCATATTAGCAAGATTATTTATTATGCTATCAAAGCCCAAGCAGGTGATAAGAGTGCTAAAAATGATTTGAAGGAGTTATTAAAGAAAAAAGCCAGCAAGGAAGATTTGATTGATTTCTTCTTTAAGCTAGACACTTTAACATTAAGTGCCTTAACTGGGCCTATACATGTTATAGATGCTCTCACTGGTTGGCATATTGTAGCTAACCTTAAAGACAAAGGTAAAACATCCGATAGTCGTATCAAAGACGCTATTAGTGATTTAAGTAGATCAATAGAAACTTTACCCGATAAGTTAAAAAGAAAAGTTTTAAACAACATAGCTAAAATAAAAAAGCTTACTAGCATATAAGAGAATATAAATGAAAATGATTGATATTATAGAAGGCCGTAATCCTCATATTACTAGAAAGGATATGGCAGAGATCAAACTCTTTACTGAAAAAAATGTTCCTAACGATAAGAAAAAGTGGGCAGCAAGTAAGGCCGCAGCCAAAAGAAAGTTTAAAGTTTACCCTTCTGCGTATGCTAATGCATGGGCCGCTAAAAATTATAAATCCAAAGGTGGAACTTGGAGAACTAAGTAATGAAGCTTCAAGATGTTCTAAATGAAAAGACTCCCGTCAAAGGTGAGCTGGGTAAGTGGTTTAAGGAAAAGTGGGTAGATATAAGTCGTAAAGACAAGTCTGGTAAGCATCCCAAGTGTGGAGCATCCGCTGGAAGTAAGGGTCGTAAGGGTGGCCAAAGAGCGTATCCTAAGTGTCGCAAGGCATCAGTTGCTGCAGGTATGAGTAAGAAGGATAAGAAAAACGCAGTTGCAAGAAAACGTAAAAATTATGGTAGTAAGGGTAGCCCTAAGAAAAAACCAGTAATGACAAAATAGAGATATAAGATGAAACTAAGTGATGTGCTAGAGGCAGAGTATCAAGGTCGTACAGTAAAATTAAACAAACCTACAAGGGGTGACACCAAGAAGTCAAAGGTGTATGTTAATAGTGGCAAGAAAAATAAAGATGGTACTATAAAGGTTAAGAAGGTAGAGTTTGGTCACAAGGGTAAGGGTGGTGAAAAAACCATGAAGATAAAGAAAAGTAATCCTAAGAGAAGAAAATCTTTTAGGGCAAGACATAACTGTGATAATCCTGGCCCGAAGACAAAGGCTCGTTATTGGAGCTGTAAGGCGTGGTAAAATCCACGTAATGGTTGATGTAAAAAAATAAAGGTTCTCTCTGCAACATTTTATAAGGAGAACTGTGGTGGAACGATATCCCCCGTGGGAAAAAATAGCATCACCTACTGAGTTGAGAAAAAAGTATGAGTCGGCTAGAACTGAGATAATAAATTATAAGAAATCGGCCCAGCTGGCCAATCAAGGTACGAAAATAATAGCAAAAGATAGGGAGAAGTATAAAAGGGAAGCAAAACTTGCAAATAAAAATGTATTAACTTTAACCAAAAAACAAAAGGCTTCTGAAGAGGCAAACAAATCCACAATGTGGTCTGGTGCCGCAGCAATATGCGTAACCATACTTTATGAAACTTGGAAAATAGCAGGGTTTCCAGGCGGTAGCAAGTGGATGGGCTGGTGGGAACATGAAGCTGTATATGGTGTTATGATGTGGTTTGCAACTATTATTTTTTCTCAACTATATAAGTTATCTAGACCACAACATTAAAGAAATATCTTGGCTAAAAGAAAACTAAATATTTTAGAGTCAAGAGTAATAGAAAGGGCTGATGATTTCTTAGATGGTGAAGAAGGATACAAAACCCCTTCTTCAATTTCTTTCGCGTATAAGGAACTAAAAAAAGAAGTCAGAAGACTGCAAAGAATAAGTGATGATACACCAGTAGCTTCTATAAAGAAAAAACCAGTTGATAACGGACATCACCCTGCCGTAACAGGATTAAGTGTTGGGGGAGCTAAGGAGTTATTGGATTGGATCTTAGCTATCGCTACAGAAAATGATAGATATGGTCAAGAGTTTTTACAGTTATCATTTGTAGACGGTGGTATTACAGCAATAATAGCAGCCACTGCTGCATGGTTAGCAAAAGGAAGTAGCCGATAATAAGAGTACATAGTTGGAGAGTAGTGCGGATGGAAAACCCAGAAGAAATAAGTGGGGTTTTATTTATTTGTGGTATTGTTATGTTTTTATCGGCATGGCTGATTGTTGTGGTATTGAAGGCACTAGATGACGATGATCGCCGCTGAAAAAATAATTAAAAGATTATAGATATTGTGGAGGATGAGATGAAATTAGGGCATGTTATAAGAAAGTCAAGCAAAGAGCTAAAAGAAGGCGTTAATGATCCTGGTATTTTTAAGGCCATTTTTTTAGCTGGTGGACCTGGCAGTGGTAAGTCTTTTGTAGCTGGAGAAATAACTGGCATACCTAAAAATCTTAGTTTCTCTGTAGACGGATTAAAGGTGGTTAATTCTGATCCAGAGTTTGAATACTTTCTTAAGAAAGCGGGCGTTGATCCTAAAAACCTAGGCTCCCTATCTGATAAGGAGTTTGAAAAGATGACTGCAGGAGATAACTCCCCTAGAGGTAAAGCTAAAAAGATAAAGCAAGCTAAAGAAAATCTTTATATTCAAGGTAGGTTAGGGCTTTTGATTGATGGCACTGGTGATGACTATGCCAAAATAAAGAAGAAACATACAGAGCTAAAAAAATATGGCTATGATACTTACATGATTTTTATTAATACTACGTTAGAAGTAGCTCAAGAAAGAAACGCAACAAGAGATAGGGTTCTACCAGAGAAGATGGTAAAAGATATATGGACCGCGGTGCAGAAAAACTTGGGTAAATTTCAAGGATTATTTAAACAAAACTTTATCATTGTTGATAACACTGAAGTTAAAGTTGCCAAGAGAGAGAATGATAATAAGTTGTTTGAAAAACATATTTACACTGCCATCAAGAGGTTTATGCGTATGCCTGTAAAAAGCGGCGTCGCGAAGAGATGGATTAAACAACAAGGTGGTAAGTGATGAAACTACAAGAGGCTGTAGGAAAGAACTTTTGGTTGAGTGAAGATGAACTCCATGAGGTACTGAGTACTCTAGATGGTTGGGAGGAAGATGGAGGATATATCGTGAAGCGATATCATTTTGAAGACTGGAAGAAGATCACTAAGTTTATGAAAGCCCTCACTGATTTGATAGTAAAAGAAAACCATCACCCCCAACTAGTTCTTGACAGTAAGGAGAAGAAGGCTAAGGTTAGTTTACGAAGCCATAACCAGAATGCTATCACGAAATATGATTCCGAATTCGCCAAAAAACTGGACAAAAAGGTAAAGTAATTAGAGATAAAAAATGTCTTTTGAATTCTGGTGGTTTGTTATTAGTGGAACCTTACTATTAGCAACATTAGTAGTAAAAGTATTTACTGTGTCTTATCTAGCTGAACTAGGGAGAGAGATACAGTTAATAGAACACAAAAAATATAAAACACTGAAAGAATTACATAGGGCAAAGAGTAAAAAAGATATAGCTAATGCAAATTTAATGGTAACCAAAAAAGAGAGAGATAAGCTAAAGAGGCGTATTCTGGGTATGGAAAAAGAAATGGAAAAAATTACAAAGGACATATCTGACCGCGAAGAAGGCCGCTCATCTAATGAAGTGGAGAAATAATGTCTTTAAAAATAGCAAACCCTGCAAAGTTGGAGTGTGATACATGCCACCAAAAAGTTGAAACATTACAGAGGGTGGTACTGCTTACACATTATAATGCTCTTAACAAACGTGCCTTATGGAATTGTAAAGAGTGTTATGATAAAAAAAATAGAGATAGAAAATGAGAACGATAAAAGATTGGACTTGTTTAATATTAACTGGTGGCCTTATGTCATTACTAATGGTAATAGTCGTTGGTGATTTTTATGTAGCCCTACAAGAACACCGACCGGTTGATGAAAGTGTGGTCAATCTTTTACAAATGGCTGTAACTGGCGTAATCGGCATTATTGCTGGTTACTTAAGCGGCAAAGAGAAAACACAATGAAACTAAGTGAAGCTAATAGCAAGCCCGTTAATGTTAATAAGACCCGTTCTATTGCAGGTCGAGTCATTAAAAACATTTGGGATGAATTGGATAAGATAGGGGCAACCAGCCCTTCTGATAGAAGACGTTATTTAGATGCCGTTCTTGTTTCCTTAGAGCAGCGTGGTCATAAGATGGTTAATAGGGGGTTTAAGAAGTGAAACTAAAAGACCTTCTCATAAGGGAGGGAATGTTTACTACTACTCAATATTGGATACTGCCAAGTGGTAAGGTAAAGAAGATGAGAAGTGGCCATGAAGAATACCTTACCGATAAGGGTATAAGTTATGGGAAGGCATTTACGTCCGGCCATATTCGTTTAGCAGTTGCTGATGACGATGGCACACCATCTGCCGAATGGACTAAACAAGCAACACGGCCTGCTAAAAAAGCTTTAGGAAGCATAGTGCAGAAGGCTGAAAAGCGTGGCGGCCCAGGTGCCAGACTTTATTATGATTTTGTAGACTACAATACAGGCAGAATTAAATATATAAAAAGTGGTAACACCGATTATAAAGGATTTTTGAGATTACCATGAAACTAAGAGATGTAATAGAAGCTCATAAGTATTCCAAAGAAGATGGAAGGGATTATGAGAAAGAGAGAAAGTATAATGATAGGCCAAAGGCTCGCAAGTACAGGGCAAAACTTAACAAGTACAATAGAGATAAAGGCACCTACGGTAATGGCGACAAACGCGATGCTAGCCACCGCGGTGGACGCATTGCAGGGTTTGAGTCCTCATCTAAGAATAAGGGACGCAAGGAAAAATCACGACTCAAGAAAAAATAAGAACAAGCCTCGGAGAGATGAAGTGATTATCAACCGGCCGCTTCAAGCTGTAACAGGTCTTGGAAAACTTAATGGCGCGCCAGTTGAGGGTAAGGCCATTACTGATCCCAAATGGAAATCTGGTTCCACGATTAATGCGACAATGCAAACTAATACTCCTTTAGGTGGAATAAGCGATATCCAGATGACACAAGAGAGTATGATTAAGACGTTAGAGTTTGTAGAGCAAGGACAAAATCTTGATGTAATGGCGTGAAATAAAATATGGAAACTCCCTCTCTTATTAGAAATGCTGTACCAGAGTCCGGTGTTAATCTCATACATAAGTTTGCAGGAACAAGGCCACCCGTAGAACACGCCACGTTGGATGAGCTTAATAAAGTGCCTCCATTGAAGGGTTGGAGCAGCGAAGGGTACAATACACTAAAGCTAGATCCTACAGGGAGAGTGTTTGATAAGGTCATATAGTCTTTCTTATTTATATTTATTTAGTAATTCTGCAGAAAGACAAAAATGGTTGATGTAAATTAATTAACCGATATGGAGATTGTATATGGATTTCGGACCTGTACTTGAAAACGTAGCTAGTGTGTTTGCACTATTAATTACTCTTTCAGTTATTGTTGAAAGAGGGCTAGCCACTGTTTTTGGGTGGAAGTATTACGTGAAGCTCTTAGGTGGTAAGGGACTTAAGGTTCCTATCGCTTTTGCTGTTTCTTTTTTAATTGCCAATCAAGTGCCAGTGGACTTAATAGCGCTATTGTTTAATGGAGAGGCTACGGTCTTAGGACAAGTGCTTACGGCTGGATTGTTGAGTGGCGGAAGTAAGAAAGTGGCAGAAACCTTTGGCGATATAAAAACCGCAGTGGGTTAGTCATAACCCTTAAAAAATGCAGACTGCTTTCGGGCAGTCTGCATAAATTAATAAGTTTAATACATCTAAAAATTGAGTTAAAATAATATGAAGCTAAAAACTATTATTAAAGAAGATGAGGGCAGTATTAGAGATTTGATGGCTAGGTTTGTTAATGCCAATAAGAAAAACTCTAAACGGGCCCATGATAAATGGATGGGTATGGTAGCAGCTCGTTTAATAGACTTAGGTTTTGTAGGAAGAATTCGTAAACAGATTCTGATTGCTTTGGATACCGTTGTAAGTCAAAAACAATTTGATACTTTAATTGCTAAATATAAGTTATTTGGAGATTATGCTGATAGCTTTAGGCCTACTGAAAGCACTCTTTCAAATGCCCTTAAAGAGGCTGAAGAAGATTCTCAGGAAGATATTGATGGAGATGTTCCCGAAACAACAAAAAAATTCAAATTGGTATTAGAAATACCCTTTACTACTACAGACAACAAAGATCAAAAGCTTAGGAGATTAAAGTACGACCTATCTCTTAACAACATTGAAGTGGAAGCACTTCAAGGAGTTAATGTTGCGGAACTAGACCAAGGCGTATTAGACTACCAAGCTGTTGTATATATATCAACCACTCTTACTCGTTCTGAGTTGAATAGCATATTAGAGCCAGACTATAAGGTTGCCAAAATGCAACGTCTAGATCAAAAACCAGCGGAAGACGATGCCTAAATTAAATACGACCAATAAAATAACGCGAGTCTTAATTGATGGTATAATGAATCGCCAAGTAGTGCGAATTAGGTATGAAAAAACGCCTAAAGTTTTTAAGCGTCCATTACCAGAGGGTCATATAGAAGATGGTGATACAGTAACAAGAACTATAGAGCCTTATGAAATAAAGCATGAGGGTGAAAAAGAATTTTTATGGGGATTTGATCCTAAAGCTAAACACATAAAAAAGTTTAATCTTGAAGGTGTTAAGAGTGCACGGCTTTTGTCTAAGGTGTTTAAACCTAAAGAGGAATGGATACAAACTCAGAAAAAGATGGTTGGACAATAATGAACGAAGAAGAACTCAAGGAGTATATCCAGTGCCGGAAAGACCCTGTTTATTTTTTTAAAACTTATGGAAGGGTAAGACACCCGCGTAAAGGTTTGATGCCTTTTGATCTTTATGACTTTCAAGAAGAAACTCTTAATCAATTTTTAGACACCTCTTATAATGTAATTCTTAAGGCTCGTCAGTTAGGTATCAGTACACTTTGTGCTGCATACGCCGGATGGTTGGCCAACTTTTTCAAAGACAAAGAAATATTCATTCTTGCCACCAAGAGAGATACAGCCACTAATCTTGTTGATAAGGTAAGAGTGTTCCTCCAAGAAATACCTGACTTCCTAAAGAGTGATATGCTTGTTGATAACCGGCAGAGTATAGAACTAGCTAATGGCAGTAAAATAAAAGCAGGTGCCACAGGAACCACATCTAAAGATGCTGCTCGTTCAGAGGCTTTGAGTCTTCTCATTATTGATGAGGCAGCGTTTATTAAGGCGATGGACACTATTTGGGTTGCCGCTCAACCTACCCTATCTACAGGTGGTGATTGTATTGTCTTATCCTCTCCCAACGGTATTGGTAATTGGTTTCATAAGACTTATATAGAGGCAGCTGCAGGAACTAGTGAGAAAGTAGGAAGTAAACATATCTCCTTTAATCCTATAGTGTTACCTTGGAGCCTACACCCCGATAGAGATGATGAATGGGCTCGACTTGAAAAAAAGAAAATAGGCGACCAAGCATTTGCTCAAGAACATGGTTGTGACTTTTTACAATCGGGTAATAATGTGGTGAGTATGAAGGCTCTTAAGTGGTATGAAGAACATCCTAATGAAGAAGAGGTTGCAGATGATGGCTTTCGTCCATATCTGAGAGAGCCTGAAGAAAAAACTTGGATTGATAAAGGTCTATGGATTTGGAAGTACCCCGACTATACAAAACAATATATGCTATGTGCTGACATAGCCCGAGGTGACGGTAATGATTTCTCTGCCTTCCATATTATTGATGTAGAAAATTATGAACAAGTTGCAGAGTATAAGGGGAAGGTAAATACAGATGCTTTTGCTCACCTTATACACAACACAGCAGTTCAATATAACAATGCATACGTAGTGGTTGAAAACGCTTCTATGGGCCATCATGTAGTGATGAAGATCATAGAAATGGAATACAAGAATATGTATTGGACGATAAAAGATTTGACAAAGATACATGAAGGTAACGCTAACCAATTACATTATGATATTTATAATGTTCCAAAAAATGCTGTGCCTGGTTTTACTATGAGTATGAAGAGTAGGCCAGCCTGTATAGCACGACTGGAAGAGGATCTCAGAACACATGACTTTATCTTACACTCAAAAAGAACAGTGGCTGAGTTAGAAACATTTATCTTCCATAATGGTAAACCAGAGGCACTAGCAAGTTATAATGATGATCTTGTCATGTCGCTAGCTATGGGAATGTATGTTAGAATGACTACGCTTAAGTACAATAGTCAAGACGAAGAAATGACAAAGGATTTATTACAAGGACTTAGCTTTAATAATACACCATATGAATTTGGTGTTTGGAATGCCAAATCAGATGATCAAACAAAACAATGGACTTTTGATACTGGCGGCGGCCAGAAGGAGGATATGAGATGGCTGGTGTAGATGATGGCTGGGCCCAATATCAAAAATTGGTAATGGAAAAACTGGAAAAACATGATGGTAAGTTTAGTAACATAGACAGCAAACTTACACAAATACAAGTAGATATTGCCACACTAAAGGTTAAGGCAGGTGTGTGGGGTGGGATTGCTGGATTAGTACCTGTAGTCCTAGGTTTAGTTTTGTTTTATGCCTCAAAAGCTTAATAAAGGAATAAGAAATGGCAGATAGATTTGATATACTAAAGCGTTTACTTAAGGGCGGATCAGCGACATATAAGACTCCAACAGAACGCCCTAGTAATATGAGCCAGAAAAAGGCTTTTGATAGTTTTCACAAGGCTACTCAAACTATGTATGGTGAGCATCTGATCGGGGGCGCTGAGAGAATAGAGCGTGTAAGAGACTATGAGGAAATGGATCACTACCCCGAAATCACTAGAGCCTTAGATATTTATGCTGATGATTCTATGACTTATGCAGAAGATGGGAAAACTGTACAGGTCATGTCAGATGATGATAAAATTGTTGGTGAGTTAGAGGAGTTGTTATATCAGAGATTAGATATTGATTTTCATTTGTGGACATGGATTAGGAATATGTGTAAGTATGGAGATCATTTTAATCTATTAGACATTGTTAACAAAGAAGGTGTATTAGGTGCCATTGCACTACCCGTAAGCGAAGTAGAGAGAGAAGAGGGATACAATAACGATCCTAACAGCCTGAGGTTCAAGTGGACTTCACAAGGGAATACCGTTTTTGAAAACTACCAAATCTCTCACTTACGAATACTGGGTGACGATAGATTTTTGCCTTATGGGCGTTCGGTTCTGGATTCTTCAAGAAAAGTATGGAAACAGCTGTTGATGGCTGAAGACGCGATGCTAATCTATCGTATTAGTAGAGCACCAGAAAGGCGAGTATTTTATGTTGACGTTGGAAACATTCCACCAAAAGATGTGGAAGGGTACATGCAGAATGCGCGTGATAAGCTTAAGAGGATACCAGTGGTATCAGAGTCGTCTGGAAATGTTGATTTACGTTATAATCCCGAATCTATATTGGAAGATTTCTTTATTCCAGTTCGCGGTGATCGCGGCAGTAGGATTGAAACCCTTCCTGGCGGAGAAAACGCTGCTGCTATTGAAGACATTGAGTATTTACAAAATAAACTTTTTATATCTCTCGGCGTTCCTAAGTCTTATCTTACCGCGGAAGAAGACCTCTCAGGAAAATCAACACTAGCACAGGAGGACATTAAGTTTGCGAGAACTATTCAACGTATTCAAAAGATTGTTGTCAGCGAACTGGCGAAGATATCACTTATCCACCTTTATCTGCGTGGGTATGATGAGTCAGCTATTTACAACTTTGACTTGAAGCTAACTAATCCATCTACTATTACAGAGATGATGCATCTTGATTTGATGGATAAAAGATTTGGTACGGCAAGAGAAATGGCTGAGTCAGATATTATTTCTTCTTATTATGTACAGAAGAATGTGTTGAAGTTAACTGATAATGAAATTGCAACTATTAAGATTGATCAAGAAAAAGAAGCAGTCAGTAAGAGTATTCTTGAGAAGCTTGAGCAAGGTGAGATGGAACAGCCTGGGATGGGCGGACAGCAACCTAGCAATGATGATGATGATGATGGCGATGAAGGAGATAGTAACGAGGATAGGGAGAATTGGACAAAGGATGCGATGCCTTACGATCCCACGGGCACTCGCGAGTTGCCAGGATATCCTAAAGATTATAGCTATAATGAAAATGGTTTTATAAAAACTAATGGCAAACCCGCCAAGGTAGATGTATTCGATAGAACCATTTCTGATATTATGCAGTATAACTACGAATCAAAAGATATGTTAAGGAATCTAGTCAAGGACAAAAGTGATAATAAGTTAGATGATTCATCACTAAGAAGCATTATTAATGACATTTAGAAACTCTTTATTATATTTATTTTAGTCATTGAATCTTAAAGATTTGCCAGGGGTGTATGATGAAGCATAATAAACAAAAAAATGTAGGAGTATTATTTGAGGTTTTAAACCATGCGGTGTTAACGCAGGTTGCACAAAATAATATTCCTAAAGCTCAAAAGTTGTTTTCTCTTTTAAGAGAGAATTTTGTCAAGTCTACTGAAATCTCTAAGGCTTATAAAATATATTCGCAGTTTCTTTATAGTGAGGCTCGTAATGTATATTTTGCTTCTAGATTTGTAGAAAATCTTACAAGAGAATATAATAAAACTATTAAGCATAAAGAGTTAGACTCAGAACTTAATACTCTTATGGAACAAATTGCTAAGGTCACTAATAAGAAAGAAGTACTTAGGACACAAATTCCTAACTATAAGACCTTAGCTAGCTTCCACATCAAGCTACACGAAGATCAACAGTACCTTAGTTCTAGAGATCGTCTTACGCTAGATGAAAATTTATTTGATCACTTAATAGAAAATCAAGAAGCCAAACGAGTAAGAGAAAGACGAGGCCAGTTTGAGAATCCTTCTTACAAGTCATTGGAAGAAGTTCAAACAGGAAAGTTGAGTTTGATTCTGGCTATTCAGAAATTTGATGAGGCATATAAGCATCTTCTCACAACAGAACAAAAAGGATACTTGGTCAAGTATTATACTTCTGCCGATAACGCAGAGTTCAAAAGTTGGGTTTGCAAAAAAGTAGATGATTTGTTAGATGAGGTAGCAGACAAGTCAATAGCGATAGAAGACAAGGACATTAAGAGAAAGATTGAATTGGTAACAGAGAAACTTCAAGGTATCGCTAAGCAACCCACTGTGACCACGAGCCATTTGAAAGATATTCTTTTGTCAGTTGAGATGAAAGATAAGTTGAAATTATTTTAGGAGAATGTAAATGCCTTTTACAATCATGCAACGATGGGAGGGTTTGTTTGGTGGACAAAACGGGAATGGTAACCCCGATGCAGAAGCCAGCAAGGCTGACGGTACAGACGGAAACGGATTATCTGGATCATCAGCAATCTCTCATAGAAATCCACTAAGAGAATCCTCTGCTTTAGATGAAGGATTTAACTCTGGCAATCCTCTACCCCCTGGACATCACGATAGTGATGTTGGAGTATTGTGGAGTGCTTTAGTTGCTAATGGTTCCTCGTCTGCATCTATGACTTCCGCCGTATCCGGCGTGGGTAAAAGCCTTGTCGCTAAATCAGACGCTATTAGAAGGTCTGGTATTACTGTTTCCAAATCAACTGCAGGCGGATATCGTAATACTAGAGGAAATCATAGACTTGGTGAGGTTAATACAGAGTGGGATAGAGCATCCGCATCTGCTGCTGCAGGCGGATAAGAAATAATATAGGAGTACATATTAATGGCACAGACTTTAATGGAAAAATGGGCCGCGTTGTTTCCTCTCGGCAGCCCAGACGCTAATAGAACAGCAACGTCAAAATCTTCTGATGCAATAAGAAACCCTTTAAGTAGTAGGTCGGGACTAGATAACAATTATACTTCGCATCGACCGCTTCCTGTAGGAAGAAAGTCTGCAAGTATATCCGTTTTATGGGATGCTTTCTGTAATGTTAAGAGTGACTCTGATGCATCTATGAATATGCATTTAACTGATAATTTTGGTAGTCTTAAAGATCTCGGCCCATACGCTGGAGATATTAAGAAGAAGATGAAAAATGCAATGTCTAAGAATGTAACAGTTAGAGGCACTGAGGATGCCGCTGCATTTGAGGCTCGGGGAGCGGCCGCCAAGAACTTTGATGAGATGTTCGCGATCCACGATGCTGGGCCAGCAGTTTTAGCTACAGTGAAGGGAAACTATAGACTGGGCGGTGTTAATCCAGATGGTGGATTTAGTAATTATACTGGAAGACCTATGACCAACGGTGGTGAAGATATAGCAACTATTAGTTTGCAGCAATACCGCGATGGGATGGGATAATGGCAAAAACTATTATGGAGTGCTGGGACATGATGAGTGGGGATAATTTATCACCCCGAACAATTCCACCTAGAATGTGGGAGTATATGGTTGGTGGTCCCTTAAATGATGTCTCCCATGTATTTGGTCAAGCTAACATTGATGAATGGCAAGCAAAAAACTCCAAGATTAGAAACGATGAAAGTGTAGAAACACAATCTCTAAAAAACTTCCGCGATAATAATTTATAAAATGAAAAAAATTAAGAAGGAAGTATCAACAACAGGTGGTGTGGCAGGGTATGATGGCGTTATTCCGGCAGTAGGCAATCCTACTGAAAAAGAAGTTAACCAATGGAAAAAGAAGAAGAAGAAATTTATGAAACGGCAAGGCAAGTCTAAGGACAAAACATATAGTACTAAGAGCGTAGCGGAGGCCGCCGACAAACTTATCAAAGATACTATTTTGAAAGTTTTGTTAGAGCAACCCGGCAATGAACGGATGAACTATATCATTCGTTTGTTTGAGGGCATTTCCAAAAACTTGAATACAAGTTTGGGCTATGCTAGAATGTTTATTCTGGATGCCTTGAAAATGGATATCGCTACTGGAGCTGCTAAACTCAATGCTAAGAGAGCAACAGCTGAGTTGAATCACATTCGTAAAATGATTGATGACTTAGAAAGTTTGCTCGAAAAAATTAATGGCATGAATCACGAAGAACGGGATAAGGGTGAAAAAAATGTCTGAGATAAAAAATCAAGATCCAAACTTACTGCACTCTTTTCTGTTGTTTGAGTATGATGATGTAAAACCATCTAAGTCTAGTGACGGTATCGTTACCATGAAAGGCATTATTCAAGCAGCTGGCAAGCCAAATGCTAACAATAGAATTTATCCTCGGCCTATTCTTGAAAGAGAAGATAAGAAGTATCAAGAACTTATTCAAGAGCGTAGGGCATTAGGTGAACTTGATCACCCCGATTCACCCATTGTACAGTTAGAGAATGTTAGTCATCTAGTTACTAATACAAGTTGGGATGGCGAAGATCTTATTGGTGAAATTGAAGTGTTGGATACACCAAAGGGTCAGATTCTTGGTAAGCTAGTAGAGAGAGATATCAAGTTAGGTATTTCTTCAAGAGGTTTGGGCAGTACAAGCCGGACCAATGAAGGCTATGATATGGTAGAAGATGATTTTAATCTCGTCTGTTATGACATGGTAAGCAACCCATCAACCAGTAACGCTTTTATGAATCTACAAGAGAGTGTGGCATATAAAACTCTGATCACACAAAACAGAACAGTTTTGTTAGATGAAATACTTAATGATATATTGGAGTTGGATTAATGAAACTACAACATACGATTAAAGAAGACATAATCACCGAAGGTGGTGATGAATTAAATTTTGAGGATTTAGATAGTAAGCAACAAAATAGAATCAAGGCGGCACAAAAAGTGATTGGTGGTAAGAGAGAGTATATCATGGAATCCGCTCACGGCCTTATTGTTGCCTTTAAAGATATTAGATACGATCACAGCAATAAGACTATAAGGCTTAGTGGTAAAGATTTAGCTGGCTTGGCAAAACTTAAAGTAAGATGGTTTGATGTATCGCCAGTTCAACAGACGGTGGCCGTAGGAATATAAAAGTGAAACTAAGGAATGTGCTGGCAGAGGTAGACCCCACAAATCAATATGCGTCCAAGTGGATTCCTGGCTATGTTGGTTCGCGAGCTATAAAGGGGTACAGAACAACTCCAGGCAACAAGTTAGACGACCCTGTGTCTCAAACTTTAGATCCATACATTGAAGAGCAGTTGATTGACCAAGTAATAGATGTAATGTATCGGGACTATCCCGAAATAGTAAAAGATAAAAAAGTAAAGAAGCATTTAATTCAAATGTTAGTAGGTAAGGTGATGTCGGGTGAGGTGAGGGATATTATTGATATTGATCGTTTTATTAAACGACTTAAAAAACGCATGAAGGTAGAGACTCTATAATGCAAATAAAAAAATCAGAACTAAGAAAAGTAGTAAAAGAGCATATGCAAATGTTTTTTTCTGACAGTAAACCTTTTGCCACAGTAGGAAGGGCTCCTACTTTTGAGGCAGGGATTGAAGATCCTAATTCTGACGGAGTAAAAGTAGATGAAGATGCACTAGAAGATGCTATTGCAGAAACCATCAAAGGCCTAGAGAAGAATGCCTCTTTGAGAATGAGAGCTGAGGCAAAAGGTGTTAGCAATGTACGTGATGAAAAAGTAAAAAAAGTAATTAGAAAAATGATTAATGAGATTTCTGGTGTTGATTCTCTTAAACCCAATGATCCTCGCACTCCTGGCGCAGATGATGTAGAAAGAGATGCTGCTGACGATGTGATGGAGGCTGATCCCAAGGCAAAGAAGGGTAGACCAAGAGGCGGCCCCCACATTGAGAATGTAAGATTTTGGGATTTGCCTGAGAGCAGTTTAAAGCATATCATTGCTGACGCCAGTGATGCTGTTAAGAGATTACCAATGGCGCGGAAGGCTGGTAAGTGGGCTGATGAAGTGAATGATGCTGTTACTGTTTTGCATTGGCGTAAGAAGAAAGGCATTACAGTAGAAGAAGGCAAAGATGAAAAGAAGAAGGATAAGATTAAGAAACGGCCATGGGTAGATGGATTAGATCCTGCTGGTGGTATTGGCGAAGCTAAGGATGTAATGACTAGAACTACCAATCCTAAAACTAAGGCTATTATCGCTAAGATGCATAAACTTGTTAGGGATAAGTTAAAGTTAAAAAGTGTTGAACGGATTGATCCAGTAACAAGTGATGACTACAATGGAATTGCTTTTGTTTTTGGTGACAAGAGCGAAGGTAATAAGTTTGCTAAGTATTTGAAATCTCAAAGAGCTTTGGGTAAGATAAGAAATTTAACAGGCAACCGTATAATGGTTAGCCTTCATTATTAAGAGGAAAACAATGGCCGAGAAAACAACTGTAAGTAGCTTGATGAAAGAGTGGAATGATCATTTGACAGAGGATGTCTCTGCCTTTACAGTAGTACCAGAGGGTAGTTGTGATACGGATGAGGCTAAGGCGCCCATTAGAGTTAAGAAGTCAGAAATGGTTGGGTCTGCAAGCAATGCGTATGGAGTAAGAAGAAAAAGCATAGATACTCTTATGACAAAAACTAGTGCGTTATTAAAGGCATTAGATAAGGCCGCAAAGAAGGGCGAAAACTGGGGTCATGTTGGAACTGCAGGCGCGATTGAAGATAAATTGAGTGACATTAACCAGATGTTGAATATCTAAGGATAAAAAGTATGGCACAATTTAAAGTATCAGATATTTCAGAGTCGATTATTAATGGAGTTACAAAGTCTTTAGCCAAAATTATCTTACCTAGAGTTAGAAAGATGATTAGGGAAGAGATGGATCGCGGTATGAAGGATGTGATGTTAGAAGTTATTAGATCGCAGCGAACGACTCAAGTTGTAGAGGCAGCGCCTGCGCAACCAGCTTCCATACAAAGTGCTAAAGAAACTATTGCTCAGCGAAAAAACAAATCAAAACAAAGAGTACGTAATATAATAGAACGCAGTGGAAAGTCAGGCGATCCTATGCTTGACATGATAGTTAATGCAGAAGATCCTCAAGAGATGCAAAATTTTAAAATGCAAGAACAATTAGAACAACCAATGGTGAGTTCTAAAGATATAGAAAAAGGCGATGTGACAATGCCTGAAAATATTGACTTCAATGATAGATTAGAGAAATTGGGGATTGCTTAATGTTTAACGATATTAAAAGAATGTTACTAGATTCATTAGAGGAAGCAGTAAATCTTTCCCCTGCAGAAATAAGAGGCCGAGTATATCCCGAAGTTTTAGTTACGGATATGGCACCAGAAGGGTTAAGGAAAGCTGCTGGGCCTGATAGAATTGCCTATTTAGTTGGGACGGAACCATTGCAAGTTGAAATCCCTAATGTGAAGGGCATTTATGAAGTAAATCCTTGTGACATTATCTTTGAGGCTGCTGGTGGATATGAAAAAGCATTTAGAGCAGCCATGAAAAAGTACGGAATCACCACTCTGAGTGACTTGGATACACCCGAAGAGAAAAAAGGGTTCTATGATTTTGTAGATAGAGTGTGGCATTCCAAAGAAGAAAAAGATAAGGGCGAGAAAAAGGGCACCCATAAAGATGAAGGTGGATGGGACGATCCTCCTAGACTTGGCGGGGAACCGAGTGTGATTACACCTGTAGAGGGTGAGTTCACCGATGGCCTTAAGGGCAAGCATGATCGCATGAGAGAAAAGATGCGAGATGAAAAAGAACGAGCCCGTGATAAGGATAGTAAGGCTGCTGCGCAAGATCGTGAGCAGAAGAGTAGGGAAACTAATGAAGAGTTGCCTTTGTATAGTGATCACCAAAAATCACACAAGGAAGGCAAAAAAGTAAGGAAGGAAGATTTACCACTTTATAGTGATTATGAAAAACAACATAGAGAAGGTAAAAAAAAACTAGAAAATAATGTAGAAATTGCAGAAGCACGTCCTCGTCCAAAGAAGGTTTCCAGAGGCAGCGTAAGAGGTCCGGTCGGTGTAAATTATCATGGTCGGCCTTTTCGTTTGCTACCTAAAAAAGTATACACTCTTATAGTAATGAAGTCTAAGAAAGAGGGCGTGGAACCGAAACTTGGTCAAAGTAATACGGCTAATATGTTAGTACTCCAACGCATTTATAATTTAGGTCCGAGTGAAGTAGCTACAGCAATGAAGCTTGCTGCTCTTAAGTTTGGTCCCGATGTATTTTTAACCGTAGACAATGAGGACGGCAGAAGAATAGGTATTGGATATTCAACAGATGATAACTCCATGAAGTCTATGGATAAGAGAATCCAACAAGATGATCTTACGTTGCATAAATCAATTAAGGATAAATTATTTAAGTTAATATTTGGCAGGGAGTTGAAAAAGAAGGATGTTGATTTTGATGTCAACGAGGTTTCACCACCTGCTCGTAAGAACCAAGTTAAAGGTATCAAAAAACATATGGCTCAAAAGAAAGGTAAAGATAAGATACCTAAGACATATGTAGATAAGAAAACTGGTAAGAGAAAGAAAACAAATCCTTGGGCCTTAGCATGGGCACAATATGATAAGTACGGTAAACCAAGTTCTGGGCCAGAAAAAGATAGTAAAGTAAAGAAAAAAGTTCCTAAAAAATAGAAATGGGGTTATGATGAATGTAGTGCGTAGCAATGACAACAGAAGAAAAGTAAGTGTGGTATTGAGAGATGGAAAAGATGCTGGATCATTAGAGAGAGCATTGAGAGAACTAAAGAGGAAGCTTAAAAAAGATGGATTTTATAAGGAGTTACGTCGCCGAGAGTATTTTATTTCACCATCTGAGGAAAAAAAGTTAAAGAAAAGACGTAGAAAATCTATATCTGGTGAAGAACTAGGGTGATTTTGAGTATTTTTATTCATATTTATTTATAGACGTATATATCTTTATGCGTGTATACGTATGGAAATAATTTATAAGTGTTGAATGGAGACTTTAACATGGCAAGAGATATCGTATCAGAAGCCGTTAAGCAAGCAGAGGCCATGAAGGAGGCCGCTTATGAGAACGCCAAGAGTGTTTTGGTTGAAGCCATGAGCACCAACTTGAAAGCTGCTGTTACTGAGGCTATTGATGAAAAGATTGAAGACGCTGAGGTTGACTCTGTAGAGGGTGAGCAGTCAGTAGAAGAAGCAGCTGTTGAAGAAGGTAGCGACTACGGTGGCAACAAGGGCGATGAGTCCAAGTCCCGTCGCGACTATGAAGAGACAGAGACTTACGAGGAAGATGAAGATGAAGAGGAAATCGCTGACGACGCCTATGATGTAGATGATGATGCAGGCGACGAAGAAGGCGAGGAAGATCTTGATGAGGTTGATATTGAGGAAGTCATTGAGATTATTGAGGATGACGAAGAGGATGACGATGATGGTGAGGAAGTTGACATTGACATTGATGTTGATGCCGATGATGACGATGACGATGACGATGAGGAAGATGATGATGTGGATGAGGGTGATTATGGTGGTAACAAAGGCGACGAGTCTCGTAGTAAGAGAGATTACGAAGCCGCTGTACAAGAGAACAAGTCTTTGAAGAAGGAAAACAAGCGTTACGCTAAGGCTCTTACTTTCTTGAAGAAGAGAATTGATGAGGTTAACCTTTTCAACGCTCGTTTGGCTGCGGCTAGTGATGTTATGAAGGCCGTCACCTTGACCAAGGAAGAGAAAGAGACAGTAGTCGAGCATTTTGACAGCTGTAAGAGCGTAAACGAGATTAAGAGAACATTCCAAGTTTTGACAGAGGCCTATAAAGCTAATGATAAAACTGCTAAGAAGGTTCGTGTTGATCGTCCAAATGTTCAGAGTGTCATTAGTGAAGAAACACAAAAGACTGAGAGTGACAGCCAATTTGATCGTATGGCTCAGCTTGCAGGCTTAAAGTAAAATATCTATTAGGGAGATATAGAATATGTCCAATGTAATTATGGAAATGACCAAAGAGTATAGCCCTGTTAATCAGAATGCTAGACTTGGCGGTATTATGGATAAGTGGGATCGTACTGGCCTACTGAAGGGATTGAACGAAGACAAGTCACAAGTCATCGCTCAGCTTCTTGAGAACCAGGCAGTCGAACTCCGCAATCAGATGTTGAATGAGGAAAGTCAGACAGCCGGTGTTGCCGGTTATAACAAGATCGCTTTCCCTCTAGTTCGTAGAGTTTTTGGTCAGTTGCTAGCCTCTGAGCTTGTTGCTGTTCAGCCTATGTCACTACCCAGTGGCCTCTTGTTTTTCCTCGACTTCAAGTTCGATAGAAATCATGGTGGTGCTACTTCTGGTGGTAGTGTTTATGGTAACCTACAGAACGGTGGCGCCAATAACAATGCATTGTTGCAGGGTGTTGGTGACGCTGTTGCTTCGGGTGGTTTGTATAACTTCGCAACCGCGGGTTATTCACGTAGATCTTTTATTCTTTCAACCGCAGCTCCTAGCTATTCAGGCGTAACAACCACTTCTGATCTTTTGGGTGGCGTAACTGTTTCGGGTTATAACTTCCCGATGTCTAGTTCCGCAGCCACAGATATGGGTGTTCCTATGGAGTTCCGTGTAGCTACCTCTGGTGAGGCTCGTGCCGACCAGTCAGCTGCAGATTCCGAATCTTTCCGTAGCCTTCGTGCTGTTCCTAGCTTGACTGCTACGCAGTTCTTTGGTGTTATTGACCCAAGTCTTACGACCGTCACGGGCACCAATGTTCAGATTTTTATGAATGTTTGTGGTCCATCCGATACTCCAATGGGTCCAGATCAATCGTGGAATGCTAATAGTAGCTCACTGACTGCAGCTCTTCTTGTTGGTCCAGCAATGACCAATATGAGTTCTGCTAGTAACGCTGCCGATGGTAGTAACTTGCTAGGTGATTTTGAGTCCACTTCAGCTATTCCCGAAATTAACATCGCAGTATCTAGTGTCCCAGTTCAGGCCGTTACACGTAAGTTGAAGGCTACTTGGACACCTGAGTTGGCACAGGACATCAACGCATATCATGCTATTGATGCTGAGGTTGAGTTGACCACAATCCTGTCTGACATTATTGCTACCGAAGTTGATCGTGAAATCCTCGGCTCACTACTTGCCGGTGCAACCGTAAAGGCTGCATGGTCACGTTCTGTTGGTCGTTACGTAACGGCTGGTTCTGATGGTAACAGCATTGCAAACATCAGTGATCCTGGCGGTTATTCTGTCAATAAGGGCTTCACAGGTACACAGCAGGATTGGTATCAGACGCTAGCGGAAACGATCATTACTGTTTCCAATGAGATTCACAAGCGTAACTTGCGTAGTGGCGCTAACTGGATGGTAACATCCCCCGATGTTGCTACCATCATTGAGGCTATTGCTTACTTCAAGCCCAATGCTACTTTCGATCCTACCGAGGTTCAGTACTCGCTAGGTGTTGAAAAGATTGGTACTCTTACCAACAGATTCACTGTCTACAAAGATCCTTACTTCCCAGTAGATAAGATTCTTGTCGGTTACAAGGGTCCAGGCTTCCTAGACGCTGGTTATGTATACGCACCTTATGTACCACTGGTCTTCACCCCAACCATCTTTGAGCCAAACGACTTCACGCCTCGTAAGGGCGCGATGACCCGTTACGCACATCAGATGGTTCGTCCAGAGTATTATGGTCGCATTCAGGTTGCAGATCTTGGCGTTATTGGCGCACCTGCTTCGGTTGGGTAATCAACTGATAGCGGAGAACAAGTAAGTAAATAAGTAAAGTTAAGAGGTGGTTGGCCAGATACGGCCAGCCACCTTTTTCTTTGCTGTAGTTTATATATCAACGCTTTTGTATTACAATCATATAAGCTGGAGGCAATAAAATGAGTATGATGATTCAATTATTCAAGCCCCTATCAACTGGGCAGAGTAGTACTTATTATCATCAGTTATGTAAGAAAGAGGTATCCCCTTCTTTTCTTATAAACGAGTATGGTGTAAAAGGCGCTCTTATTCCGCTTATATCATGGAATAATATTTGGCACACAAGAATAGCAGGCGAGATAGCGGCTCAGATATATGAAGATGGAAAACTTATTATCAGCCCTACTGCAAGAACAACCTTTAATTTATCGTACCCAAGACATAAATTGGAAGCTTATCGGAAGACATATCAACGAGCTTGGAGTACAATGCCTATTAAAAGTAACAAGAGCTTTTCTCATCTGGTTGGGGCATGTGCTCTAGATGCTATTACTAACACTTACACACTCAAAAATATTGAAACTCTACGAAAGATAACTGATCACTTAGTCAACGATGGATGTTTTATAGAGGGTAGTCATTATTCTTTGTACTGCTCTGATGCATATGATAGAGTATTGCCGTTGCTTGAAAACTTTTATGAAAATGATGGTCATTGGGTTGCTGTAAAGAAAAAGATGGAGTTACTATCTGTATGGCAGAGTAATATTACATCTTCTGATGGTGTGGTTGCATCTATTGGTGATAGTTGGTATGAGAAAACAAATACATCATCAGACGTTGGAACTTTTCATTATGACGATATGACGATTAAAAGAACATCAAATGGTTGGTTGTTAGTATCTAATCATAGAAAGACTGGATTTGCCTTACATGAACATGGTCACGCTGATGAGGTGCTAGTAGCCAAGGATGACGAGTGGATCATTCAAGGATCTGGAATGCCAAGCTATAAACAGGTTATGGCAAAACCATGGCGATGGCGCCGACCCCGTAACCATTTCCTTTCTGAAAGTAAGTGGGACTTTTATAGTTTGTGGCGATTCAGAAAAAACTCAGTGATTACTCGTAGTGCTGATGAGGAAAATGGCAATGTGATTATTAAAGACATAGGCGCGAAGGTGGTAAGGTTTCCACTGAGCGATACGTGTAAGTGGACCCATACTGGTGATACAGTATTTTTTGAATATAATGGTTATAGATTTGTGACGAAAGGAAACGTGAAGAATGTCAAAGAAGATTATGCTTGGCAGTCTGGTGGGTATAGAGTAGAAAAGAAAATAAAAGTATTGAGAATAAAGGGAACTGACTTAACAACTACTATTCAACAAAAATGAGGTTGCTATGAACTTGAAGTATGACTTAGATGTACATGAATATTTTGTAGACCCAGTACGAAGCACTAAGAATGAAAACCTAATTCAACTTAGGATAGGTATTGACTGGTATAAGAGTTTGTGGAACAAAGGAAAGAGAGATACCGTGATTCAGATCGGTCCTGTTTTAGGTACTTATGGTTATTGTGAAAATCAAACTATTGATATGGTAGAATCTAAGGATACAGTGCCAAAAGAATATGCTGTTGGATCTGGTGAAGTAAATTATGTAAATATTAAAGAGTTTGATTTTAGCGGTAAGGATGTTATTTCATTAGATGCTTTTAATAGCACACATTATGAGCCTGATATTTTTGATCATGTTATCTCACAAGCATACTCTTATCTAATTACTTTTACTCCTAACTCTAATACTGCCTTAGATTCTCATGTAAAATCTGATTTATCTAAATATGATTGGCATGGCTGGCAAAGATTGAATGATGATGGGTGGGACTACACCGCTCAAGATGAAGGAGTGTGGGAAAAGCAGCCAAATTCGCCATTTCCCTCTGCAAATGGGATAATTTTGCTTCAAAAAAGCTTTTAAAAACAACCACTTATGGTGGTAAAAAAAGATTAAAAAAAGCCTTGACAAAACCTCTAGATTTTCGTATATTATAGTATAAGAAATTTTAGAGGTTTTACTTTTTGAAAGGTTTTTTAAATGCCACTTACTAAAGAAGATGGTTATAGAATAAGAGCTGAAAACGCAGGGCCGCGTGAAAAAGAAATATGCGAAAAGCATAATCTAAATCAAATTGGTGGTAGTCGAACAAAGATTGATGGTAGTGATGGCGTAAACAATAAGAGTATTAAAAATGCTAGTGGCTCAAGTACACAAGTTCATCTTACTACTCAAAAAAAGTTTATTGAACAAATGGGACTCCAATCTTGTGAATCTGAATTTATTCGCAAGTTTTGTGGTGATTCATCAATAAACAGTAATGGGGTGGATAGGTACAATACTTCAGAAATAGATTCTTTTATCGTTGATGGGTTTTTTAATTTTTTGAAAAACAATACGATAAAAGTTGTTGACTATGTTGTGCGTAATGGGTTTGATATAACTCATGTTATTTATAAGGATACCAAAAACGATATAGAATATGAGTTAACTTATAAAGAAATAATAGAAAAAATTGAAGGTTGTAATTGGGTGATAAAAAAAGGTGGAGTACATTTAAAAAATAAAGAAGGTAAAACCTATTTCCATCTGCAGCGCGAAGGAAAGAGAAATCCAAAAAACAGATATAATGTTTTATGGCATATACATAAGGGGCTTTTCAAGTGAATAAAATTATTAATAAAGATTGTTTAGAAGGGATGCGACAATTAGATAGTGACTCTATTGATTGTATTGTTACATCTCCCCCTTATAATAAAAAAGGTTTACTTGGAAAGGTGTCAAAGGGCAATCAAATTTGGAATAAATTTGAAATTGATTATAGTTCTTATAATGATGATATGCCTGATTCACATTATCAGAAATGGATGACAGAAGTTTTAAATGAGATGACCAGAATAATCAAGCCCGATGGTAGCATTTTTTTTAATCATAAACCTCGTAGGCATAAAAATAGAAGTTTATTACCTACAGATTTTATATCAAAATCTGAGGCTAACTTATATCAATTGATTATCTGGGATCGCCGCAGTTCACCAAATATTAGGGCAGATATATTGGTACCTTGTACAGAGCATATTTATTGGCTTTGCAAACAAAAACCTAAAGTGTATCGCGATCAAGTTGATAAAGAATATAAAGGTGAAGTATGGAATATAACCGTAAAAAAACAACAAGATCATCCGGCGCCTTTTCCTTATCAGTTAGTAAAAAATTGTATATTACTTTCTACTCAAAAAAATGACATAATTTTAGACCCTTTTATGGGGAGTGGAACAACCGCCTTGGTTGCACAGGATTTTGATAGGCGATGGATGGGGTTTGAAGTGGATAAAGAGTATATAGAAATAACTAGATCTAAATTAAGGAGAAATAATGTCAACATCACCATACCTTAACAAAGACGATCTTGATAGATTCTATACTAAATCTTCTGTAGTGGATAAACTTTTAAACGAAATCACACTAGAAGATTATGATGTAGTAGTAGAACCCTCAGCAGGTACAGGTAGTTGGTCTTCTAAAATAGATGATTGCGTTGCCATAGATATATCGCCTGAACATCCCGATATAACGAAGGGCAATTTTTTAGAAGACGATTTTCTTTTTAATAAGATGAAAGAAGAAAACAAGATTCTAGTTATTGGTAATCCACCATTTGGAAGAATAGGTAATAAGGCTATTAAGTTTATCAATAAGGCTGCAGAGTTTGCTGACACCATAGCGTTCATTCTTCCTAGATCTTTTCGTAAGGAATCTCTTCAACGAAGGGTGCACAAAAACCTGTGGCTTATTAAAGATATAGACTTATTTGAAGAAGCTTGTTTTATTTTTAAAGGTGAAGACTACTTTGCTCCTTGTGTTTTTCAAGTATGGGAACGAAGAGAAGAAGAGAGAGATGTTAGTGTAAAAAAAATAGAGCCTGTTGGTTTTTCATATGTAAAAAGAGATAGTGCTAACTTAGTAATTCGTAGAGTAGGTGGTGCAGCAGGTACCGCCTATACGGATAAAATTGAGGAACGAAACATTCCAGCTAATTATTTTTTATGGGTGGATAATCCTCAAGAGGTTGCTGATTCTATTAATAAACATAAATTTAAGATTCACGATACGGTTGGGCCGGAGAGCCTAACCAAAGGTGAATTAACTATTTTCATAAATAGCTTGACAAACCCTTAATAATTTAGTATATTATAGTATAGAATTGGAGGCACATTTTGGGACCAGAAGACCAGTGGAAAA
>Ga0208013_1000300_pt1 | contig 30825 bp, 41 predicted proteins | sample 16_taG_FD_184091 | JGI IMG/M metagenome (GOLD analysis project Ga0208013, IMG submission 184091) | Marine viral communities from the Subarctic Pacific Ocean - 16_ETSP_OMZ_AT15313 metaG (SPAdes) (version 2) | ecosystem: Environmental > Aquatic > Marine > Oceanic | place: Pacific Ocean | collected...
GTACAGCAACCACACCACACCCACCCAAGGATCCTGACATGCTTAGAGACCACAGCCTACTAGCCACCCTCATTGCCTCTGGAAAGATCCAGATCAACCACAGCACACCATGCACGACGCAAGGTTGCGAGAACCCACTGCTAAGCCCAATCGCATTCAACCCCACAAGCAAGCTCGACGGGCAGTACCTCTGTGATGCCTGCGACGGGTGGGAGTGGACCCACCAAACCAAGTGCCCAGCCTAAACACCACACCCACCAAAGGATCCTGACATGCGACCACGTAAAACCACCAGCGTAGAAGACCTGATCGACACCGCGAACCACATGCTAGAGCATAGCACCTGCTCAAGGGAAGCACGGTGCGGGATGATTGCCCTTCTTGAGTCGATGCTCCACGCCACCGGCAATTATCGCGGGTTCTCATACCTAAACGGGTGGCCTTGCAAAGACTCGACGCGTGTGAAGTACCACAAGCGATAACCACACCCAACCACACCCACCAAACCACCACGAGCTCAGGGCACACCTACGCCCTGGCCAGGAGACCACCATGCCCATCAAAAAGAACAAGTGGCGCAAGCCATACCGCCAACATCTAAAGACCATGCTTGGGCTGACACGGGTAGCCGATATTCCCACATCCTTCGTTGTGTGGGCGGGCCTATCCCAGCTTGACGGAACCCCGATTATGGTAGTCGCAAGCTGTGTCCGAGACCCAAGCGGGAATATCAAGACAGGGGACGCGATCCAAGTATCAATCATGCGTCAAGACATGAACCCAATGGATGCATGGAAACAAGGCCTTGACGGCGCTGTCTGCCCCGATGCATGCATTCACCGTAGCAAGCCACGGGGAGGCGATGGCACCTGCTACGTAAACAAAGCGCGCCTTGCGGATGCATGGGCAGGCGCCGTGCGCAGGCTGCAACATGGCCAACCCATGGCAACCACGGAACACCCGGGCGTGATGGGTGGGCGCATGTTTGCGGGTGCCGTGGTCCGCTTTGGAATGGAGGGTGACCCAAGCGCCGTGCCCTTGCATGTGTGGCAAGCCATGGCCAAGCATGCGAAACGATGGATGGGATACACGGCTTCATGGCGCACGCTTGACTCGGCATGGGCTGACCTGTTCATGGCCTCATGCTCCACACCTGCGGACGCGCTACGCGCACGATCCAAGGGATGGCGGGTATTCGCTGCGAGCGCATCACCTGAGCTTGACGCCGGCTTTCAGGATGCAGGCCTGCGGATGTGCCTTGCAGAATCCAACGCCCTCACGTGCGTCACTTGTGGCGGATGCGATGGCACGGCCAAGGGCGCCAAGCGACCCGGCTGGTATCTCTCCCTACATGGTGCAGTAGGCGCAGCCAAGCGCCGGGCATCCTCCTAAACACTCACCCCAACGGGGGCTCACGCCCCCACCACACCACAACCACAGGAAACACCATGAGAGGCACACTTAAAGACCGATATAACTGCTACGTTGATGCCATGATCGACCTAGGCCTGCCCTATGTAGACTTCGACACGTGGCTAAACCGATGACCTACCAGCCACACCCAATGCTAGCCATCGCCTTGGGCGCTGCCCTCGGTTTCATCTTCTGCACTTTGTGATATACACAAACCACAACCACTGTGCTATACTCCCGGTAGGCAGTCGGCATCATAGCCGGCTGACACTAACCACACCCACCATGACGGGGCGCTTGCCCCTACCACCAAACAAGGACTGAAACCATGAACAAGATCAAGACCATCAACGTCACCTGCCCCAAGTGTGGAGCTCGCCCAACCAGGCCGTGCATGGGCTCACGCATCCCATCGGCCAGCAGCTACGGTGGGGGATGGGGCGGCCCCGGTCCCCTGTCCCGTTCACACACCGAGAGGGTGCAGCATGCACGGGCCCGAACCGCTGCGCGCAACGGGGGTGCAGCATGAGCGGGAATGTGCCCGATGATTGGGGCTGCTACTATCTGAACTGTTCAGAGTGTGGGGCGTGGTACCACGCCTCAGAACACGAGGGATGCAATTGCGACGACGATGATGATGATGGTGATGAAGATGGCGAGTGAATCCGCCATGATGCTGCTGGCCTACATCGCCGTGCTCTATGCCTTCAGTCTGATGGACTGAACCATGCCCCTGTACATCTACAACCAAGAGAGAGAGACCATGTCCAAAGACACAACCACACCCACACCCAAGCGCATGGGGCGACCACCCCTGCCACCATCAGATAGAAAAACCGTGGTCGTGTTCGTCCGCATGTCACCGACAGATGCGGCGAAGCTCGACAAGCGGAGGGGAGACACACCCCGTGCTGAGTGGCTACGCAAGCTGGCGACACTATGAGAGGACCAGAGACCATGACACCGATAGACTTCGCACCCAGCATGGGGCCCGTGCCCATGTCGGCATGGGGTGACCTGAGGCTCACACCAGAGGAGATACTGATGGCCGCACGCAGGCATGGGCTCATGCCATGCAACGCTGCGGGTGAGTGGATCCCCTTCGACTACGTGGTGGATGAGGGGGTGGCTGGGGTATTCCTGGATGTGCCAGCCTCCACCACAGTGTGGTCTGCTGCTGATGCTGGCAGTGGAGAGGGTGACTACTTCTGGATGGATGGAGAGAGCCTGGCTGATGGGCACTATCGGCTCTTCAGTGTGAAGCCACGCCCAGATGGGGATGCAGGGGGCAGCCACAATGACACCGTGTTCACCCCGTGTGAGCTCATCGAGCAAGAGAAGGTGCAGGACTGGTGGACCCTGATGGAACGCCTGACCTCAATGGATGACCCGTTCGTTGGGTTCCACCTGGACGGCATGGTCTATCGTGTCTACTGCTGGCTGAACTGATAGAGAGAAGTGCCTGTGGTGGCGTTGCAGCGCCATCCACACGACGGCAGGGGCCAACCGTTTCACGGCGGGATGGACCCAGGGATCCCTTCCTTTCGTGATTGGTGGGGAGGGTTCCCTCACCCTGCCCGTTGTGATATTCTGCAAGTGGTGCTGCTACACCGACCAATCACCCAGAGAGAACCATGACAAAGCGCGAGCTCAACCGAGCCATCCTTGAGGCATGCCTGCCTCCAATCCAGAAGCTGATCCTGTTTGGCTACCTTGAGCACGCAAACAAAGATGGCGTGGCATGGCCGAGCAAGGCCACCCTATGCACGTACACGGGTGCCAAGGTGCGAGCGGTACAGGCCAACCGCATGGCCCTCGTGGATGCTGGGTACCTGCACATGACACAGTGCCTTCCTGGCAAAACACCACGGTATCAACTCACCTTGACCCTAGCAGCAGATGCTCCCCTAGCAGCAGATGCTCCGGGGGGAGCAGCAAATGCCGGGGTGGGGGAGCAGGAGATGCCTGGGGGGGGAGCAGCAGATGCTCCCGAACCCTATAAGAGAACCCTGCCAATAGAAACCTCCCAAGAAACCTTACCCCCCAAGGGGTCTGACATATGGGATGAGATCAACGCACGTCTGGTAGACAAGGGCAGACGGAAGCTGAAGCTGACCACATCCAGGAGACGTGCCCTCAATGCCCGAGTGAAAGAGCACAGCAAAGAGGAGGTGCTCCAAGTCATTGACTGGTGGCTCACCTCAAGGCACCAGCGTGCCGTCTACGTCCGAGAGAACCACACCATTGACACGCTCTTCAGGGCAAAGAACTTCGATGCCTACCTGGACTTCTCGTCTGAGACTGAGTTGACCTACAGCGAGAAGCTTGGTGCTGCGATTGATGAGTATGTCCCTGAGTACGCCAACCTGATGGAGAAACGATGAGCTACCGACAAGAGAATCCCTGCCGCCCTGCCGTGATGTTCTTGGGTGATGTCTTTGGATGGAGCCAAGAGCGGAGCCTGCGTCTTGCTGGTGCATGGCGCACTGAACTCGGTGAGTATGATGCCGAGGAGATCATGGAGGCAGCACGGCGATACGCCCGCACCTCTGAGTACATGCCCAAGCTGGTGAACATGCTGGACCTGCTGAAGGACTCCAGATCCCGAGACCTCACACGAGACTCTCCGGGGTGCGATGACTGTGGCCACACTGGCACACGCCACCTGGCATGGCACCGCACCGATGAACATGGCGCGTTCCACGCTGACACCTATGTGTGCTCATGCGACTGCGACAAGGGGAGAGCCCTGAAGTCCCACGTCCCATGGAAGCAGATGCTGACACACTGGCAGCAGAAGCCGAACCACATCGAATGCTGGTATACGGATCAACACACATCCAAGCTTCCACTGGAGGCCCAGGTTGGCCCTGAGCGGGCCCGTGAGCTTCGTGAAGCCGGGGGTAAGCCAAGAGCAGGGTCTTCCCTGGGGGCACTGTTGTCCCCTACCTTTGGAGGGCAGCCATGAGCCCCAACGTGAAAGACCCCACCAAGCCATTGCATGATGAGGTCTACCACACCCACCGGTCAACCAAGAGAGACCGATGGACTGAGCCGCCACCACGCGCTGCTCACTGGGAACCTATCGCTCACATGGGGTGCTCGTCAACTTTGGTGATGACGATTCGGACGTGTGCTTCCTCCCCGACGGCAGCCACCATGGACCGGGCCAGGAGTTCCACCACGAGTGCGTCATCTTCCAAGATGCCCCCCTTCACTAGGGCGTCGAGCGATGCCTTGGCTTCATTGTCCACGTCGGGTCTCTTCGCTCGCCACATGCGGCCATCGGGATCCTTCTTCCGCATCAGATTCTTGGGCCGGGGATGCACGGCGGTCACCGACACGGACACGGGGAAGTCGATGGGCTTGCCCTGGTACACGGCGCGGCACACCCCAGCGGCCAGCTTCTCCCATGCCTGCGTGGCGCGTGGGGTCCAGGCACGAGCTCGCCCGTTGACCACACCAAAGCGTGGCCTGCCCTTGGCAACTGGCTTGCCAGGGATGGTGATGTCAATCAACATCGACAACATCCATCAGCTTCCGCCCCACCTTCCGGGTCATCTCATGGGGGTGAACTTTCAGGTGGGTCTGACGCCAAAGACGCACAGCACGGGTGAGTCTGGGCTCTTTCACACGATAGACGTAGCTGGCAAAGGTTGCCTTGTTAAGTCCAAGGTGCTTGGCCCCCTCCTCCATCGTCAAACACTTCCATTCCAACCATTCTTTGAAGGTCATTGATACTCCCGGTCTATTATTGGCTTGCCTTCCGCAGCTACTCTGGGTAGTATAGCCTCACCCCACAAGGAGAACAACATGTCATTCCTCGACACACTGAGGCAACGCAAGCAGATCATCAACCTGCAAGGGCGCGAGTACGTCACCCATGAGGGGCTGCTGGCTCTGGCTGTGGAGCAAGGCCTGACCGGTGTGACCACCACCCTGCTGAGCTACGATGCCGACCGCAACCAGGCCATCGTGCAGGCCACCGCCACTGGTGAGCGTGGAACATACAGCGACATCGGTGACGCCTCCCCCCAGAACGTGGGCAAGATGATCGCCAACGCATGCATCCGAATGGCTAGCACACGAGCAATCTCGCGCAGCCTGCGGCTTTTCTGTGGCATCGGAATGACGGCATACGATGAACTCCCACCGGAGGCCCAGTCCCAGTCCGACTCCGACCCTGAGCCAGTGGTGACAACGCGCAAGCGAGCCGCCCCACGACGGGCTGCTGCCCCATCTGCTGGGGGTGACCACATCCCAGAGGGCTGCCCCAAGTGCGGCAAGGAGATGTGGGACAACCGCGTGGACAAGCGCAACCCAAGGGGCCCCGACTTCAAGTGCAAGGACAAGGCCTGCGGTGAAGCCATCTGGATCGACACATGGCGCCGGGCCAACCCAGCCCCCACCTCCACACCAACCCAGCCACACCACCACCCATCGTGGGACGCTGACAGCAAGTCCTTCTGTGCCACCCTCGGTGAGACATGCGGCACCAGCTATGAGCCCATTGCTGACTGGTGTGAGCGGGAAGGTTGGGGCCGTCCCTCCTCGTGGACCAAGGCTGACCGGGACTCATTCCTGGTGGACCTGGCCAACGGAACGCAGACCCCGCCTGTCGCTCTTGAAGAGATCCCTTTCTAAACCCACACCCACCACAGGAGAGAACAATGAAGTTCACAGATGAAGACCGCGCTGCCATCAAGAAAGCGTGCCACATTCTCAAGAAGCTGGCGGCAATCGCCGTGTCAGACCTGACGCGGGACACCGCACTGAAGCTGAAGGAAGACCTGGAGGAGCTCGACCACTTGGTGTTCGCTGTCTCCGACGCTGTCAATGAGGCCAACCATGCTTCCTGATCTTGCAACACTCGTGAAGAGAAGGCTCGCAGAGCCACGACCCATGACCATCAACGCTGACCCAGCAGCCATGGGGGCAACAGTCCTCCGGCAGCTTGAGCCAAACTCAGCACCCGGTGGGGAGATCGCACTGCGGATGTCCAGCCTGGGCAAGTGTGCCAGGGCTCTGTCATACAAGTACAACGGGGTGCCTGAGAACGGACGCCGCATTGATGGGAGGGCTCGTGCAACCTTCGCCATGGGGGACATGGCTGAGCTACTGCTGACCACCGCACTGGCTGATGCCCTCACCGACGTGGAGGGGTGGAGCCTGGGCGACTACCGGGAGGACGGGCAGGTGGCCATCTCATGGCATGTGGATGGTCACGAGATCAAGGGTCACCCTGATGGGACCATCATTGGGCCGGACGGCACCTATCTGTTGGAGGTGAAGTCAGCCTCCAGCTACGGGTTCTCCACCTGGCAGAAAGCTCTTGAAGAGGGCCGTGAGCCGTGGACCCCCGAGGAGGGGTACTACTTCCAGATCCAAGGGTACATGTACGCCCTCGATGTGGACCGCGCATACATCCTGGTGCTGGGCAAGGACAGCGGAGCCATCATGGGATGGTGGACGCAGCGTGACCCACGCTTCACCACCCTGCTTGAGAAGCACCTGCGGCTGGCGACATCCACCAACCCGGAGACGGTGCCCCGGCTGTTGCCCAGTGGGAAGCCCATCACCCCGGTCTCCAAGCTGTCCAAGAGGACCGGGGCTCCACTCAAGGGGCATGGTGCGCTGCCGTGGAACTGCACATACTGCTCTCACTTCCGCACCTGCTACGGGTCTCGGCTCGAGGAACGGGTAGAGACAGACTATCGAGGGCGGCCAAGCATGAAGTTGTATCTGGGCTGAGAGGGCACAGGGCGCGCAGGGGGGCATGGCGTCACAGATGCCCCACACCACACACCACCAGGAGAATGAGATGTTCACACTAAGCACCGACATTGATCTACCCAAGGGTAGTGCCGAGTTCCGCAAGCTGATGCCTGAGCTTGCATCTTTCCTCCAGGGAGGTGGCGAGATTGTCAGACCGAACCGACGCTACGTGCCTGGGCACATGCACCTGGGCTTGGGAGATGGCACCACGCTGTGCGGACGCCCCGGCGAAGACGCCGATCACCTTATCGAAGGTGTTGAGTACCAAGTCTGCGACAAGTGCGCGCGGAAGGCGTTCCGTGATGCTTGACCAAGTACGCGCAGCCCTTGAGCCCAGCCTCCTCAAGCCCCAGTACCGCAAGCCAGGGGCTCACCCCATGGCAGGCCACTGCTACGTGGCGTCCGAGGCGCTGTACCACCTGCTGGGGGGAAGCTCGTCGGGCTACACGCCCACCAGCCTGCGCGTCGGGGACTCAATCCACTGGTGGCTGACCGGCCCCAAGGGTGAGGTGCTTGACCCCACCGCTGACCAGTTCACTGAGCCTGTGCAGTACGACCAAGGCAGAGGCCGGGGCTTCCTGACCAAGCAACCATCCAGGCGGGCCGCTGTGGTGATCCGGCGAGCGAGAGAGTATGCCAATCTATGAGTACAGATGCGGTGAGTGTCAACTCACCACTGAGCACCTGCGGTCACTGGCTGACAGGGACAGGGCAGTGAGGTGTCCAAGCTGTGATGAGCCAACCAAGCGGGCCATCAGCCGAACCAGCTTCGCTCTCAAGGGTGGGGGCTGGTACGCAGATGGCTACCAGAAGAAGCAGGGCTAACAGCCCACCGCAGCACACAGGCGGGCCAGCATAATCTGCTGCTCATCGAGCTTGTCAGAGTTCCGCTCTACCATGTCCTCGATGTTCCCCAGATTCTCCATCGCCACGGGGTGGCCAGGCTCTGCCTGATGGTGGGCCATTGCCTTCACAGACTCGCCCATGTCACGCACCTCATAGATGGTTCCACCAGCCGCAGCAGCCAAGACCAGAACAGGCCACATCTTCCCGATTGATGCTGCGAGCAAGTCAGTCGACATCGAGAGAATCCTCTTCCACGACAGGTGGGGGCTCAACAGGCTCAACAGGCTCTACGGGCTCAACCGTTTCAGGAACACCCTCCTCTGCCTCCTCCAGCAGCTCAAGGATCTCTTGGAGATTCTCGTTAATCTGCTTGGCTTCTTCCACGGACTCAGGGGTGTCTCCAGCCAGGGCTGCACTGATCATCAGAGCTGTGAGCATGGTGGATCCTACTGGCGGGGGTGGACGCGTTCGATTGTGGACAGGATCTTGTCGGATACAGCGCTCATCTCAGCGACTTCACGCTTGAGCAATGCAATCTCTGTCTTCGTTTCTTGGACGAAAGTAAGCCCCCCAAGAACACCAGCAGCCAAGATACCGGTGATCAGCTTGTGGACTGTCTCCATCATCGCAGATGCTTCCTTAGCCATGGTTCCCTCTCATTGTATCAGACTGACTGCGTAGGCCCCGGCGATGCAGGTTCCCACACCCCCGATAACGCCGATGACCAGCGGGACGTAGGGCTGTTGCCAAAAAGGTACAGGCGCGTTTGCTTCAACCAGCGCATCCTTGTACCATTCGATCTGCCACTCAAGGTGGGCCACGTCAACCACGTACCTGTCATTCACGGCGTTCGCCCACGCTTCTGTGGCTAACAGGTCTTGCATCTCCGAAATCGGGAGCGCAACCGCACTGCACCTCGCGACACGACTGTCAAACTGTAGGTCAGCAGGTACAAGCTCACCACGCTCAATGCCAATGGCCTCTTCACACTCTCCCTCCACAGGCTCTGGAGGCCCCGGTCTGGCGATAGGCTCCAAGCCATGCGCAGAAGATAAGGCGAGTAGCAGCAGGGCGGCATTCACTTCCGGCTCCGACCCTTCGCCTTGCTCGCCAAGTCCTTGGCCTTCGTTGTCTTCTTGATGACCTTGACCTCTTTGGCCAGGGCCTTCTCAATCACCACACGGGCTGCCTTCACCCCATCATCATCAGGGGCCTGCGGCACCTTCTTGGATGTCGAAGACTTCCCATCATCTCGTCCGTATATGTATGCAAAGACGATGGCCACGATGGGGCCCAGGGCAGCGAGTGCAGATGGAAGCCAATCAGGCATTGCCACTCTTCAGTGCGCCCATCATCTTGGGGGCTGCCTCACCAGCGATGAACGCCAGCGACAGGTACAACCACACCTCGGCATCGACGCGACCCACCAGGAGCAGGCCTGTGCCAGTACCCCAGCAGAGCAGACGCCGGTACGAGACCCGGCTGGTGGCTGAGAAGAATGTATCGAATGCTTTTGTGATCATGTCACCCTCGTGTGTCTGTTGATCTTGTCCCGGGTCATCGCTTGCTGTGACTTGGGTTCCTATCCAACCTTCGCAACAATAGAGATGCGGATGTTGGCGCCGGGGGCTCCAGCGTTGTTGTCTGCCGCTGTCGCAACAGCAGCAAAAGACAAACCAGTGGCAAACTGAATCCCACCAGGGAACGTCACAATGTTCCTGAAGTTGTCGACAACCTCGAACACGAAGTCTGGGATCGTGACCCCGACTTCTGGGCTCAGGTGGTCCCAGAACTTGACGTACTTTATTCCGCCTGTGCTGTCGTTGTGCATCTCCATCGAGTACACAGTGCAGGGGCCACCACAAATGTTGTTGTTCGCTGTTTGAATCACGTCTTCCATGCGGAAAGCAAACTGCGTGAGTTGGTCGTTTGTATAGGTTCTAGTCAAAGGCATTGTTCGTCCCTCAGGTTGCGACCACGATCACGCGGGTGTTGTTGGTTGGCGCGGTTGTTCCGGCTGTTCCCGGCTCCTGCACGCAAGCAAAGGTGCAAGCATTGCCAAGCGTTGGGCCGACCGGCCAGAACAGCGTAAACGTGGAAGACGCCTGTACCTTCAAAAGAATGGCAGGGAGAGTTGTGCCAACGGTCGGGGTCGCATGGTTGTATATCTTCAGGTATGTGGCGTGGCTGTTGAGCGAGTTGTCAACGTAGACCGAGTAAACCACCGTAGAACTACCCTTGACGAGCGAATAGGTAGCGTTTGCAGCCGATTGGTCTACGAGAAAGCTTGCCAGATTGCCGGCGACTGTTCCGCGTGAAAGCATTAGACTCTCCTGTATCCGTTGGTTTTGTCCCAGGTCATAGCCTGTCTGGACTTAGATTCTTTACGCCATGGCTCACCAAGGCTCATGTGGATCCACGTTGGCTCACCGTTCCTGATGCCCTCAAGGATGAGCTGACCATAGGGCAACCCACTCTCCAGGCGCACCCAATCAAACACCCGCTCAAGGGGTACGTCAAGGACATGGAAGTCCGCCGCCTCTCCCTTGACATGCTGTGAGTACACGCTGCCACCCACTGCCTCGTTGAGGGCCTGGCATCGAAAGCCAGAGTGAACAAAGACTGGTGACCTGAAGCGATCCCTGACTGCCTGTAGCATCTCAGCCAAAGCAGTCAGCTCGTCCATGTGGTCAAGCCCGAGCTCAGCGTTCACATCCAAGAGTTCTCGGTGCGATGTACGCACCAACTCATAGAATGAGAAGTTTGGCGCAAGCTGTGTCACGCAACCAAGACCCATGGGTTTGACTTGCCTTCAGCAGCAGCCACCAGGGCATCCCGGTCCATGCTGGAGAAGAGTGCATACATCCCACAGACACCAAGGCAGACAGAGGTTGTATCCTCCACCCACTGTGGCTCATCTGGGTACACGGCGTTCAGGGCCTGTGTGGTAGGGGCCAGCAGCAAAGCCGTCTCTCCATCCACATAGGGCAGCTTGGCCCCAGCAATGGCTGCGATAGCCCCGGCTGTGGCCATCTCTTTGTCCAGATCCTCGGCCAGCGTGTAGGTCGAGCGTCGGTCAGGCGTCAGGATCACGCAGTGTCCCGAGTCATCGTCATCGTGCTTGCACACACCAAACAGGACACCGTCTTCGTCTTCGCACATGACGATGGTGTTTGTCATGAAAGCGAGGGCTTGTGCTTCAGTCATCAGATCCCCCAGTCCAGTTCGTCTTTTTCGGTGCTGGCCATGTAATATGGTTTGAAGATGATGGAGCTGTCGCTATTTGAGTTTCCCGTCCGGCCTACCTGTAAGAATATCTTGAGATCGCCAACGGGCTGCATAGCCGAAGCGGCGTAGGATACTGCCAACTTCGCCGCGCCCCCGGTCGGGCTTGGCCTATAGATCGAGGTCTGCACGTTCATGATGGTGCTGGAGTTCTTCGTGATCTCGATGATCGCGATGGTGCATGCGCCATTAGCCGCCGAGACAGCACTCGATACAGTCGGACTGGAGCCTCCCGCATCTATACCATACCGAATATCGGGCACGATCTTGCCGCTGGACTCGACAGAGTCATTGCTGAAACCGCCGACTGCCGCCCATCGGCTGGGGTCCCACATCGCCGAGTTCCCAACATCAGCGAGTCCGAGCACGACCATGTCATTTTTATTGGGGACGGTGAAGTCGATCAGCTCAAGCTTCAAGATGATCTTGTTGGACTTGTTGAAGGTCATATTGTCGGGGAGATCCCAGAACCAGTAAGAGCCCCACCCCATGGCCGAGCTTACCTTGTAGCCGCCTGCGGGGGTATTGCTGGTGTACTGGTCGTTGTCCAGTTCCACCTCCCACTGGGTGCCGTTATCGCTGCTGGAGATGACCTTGTTGTACCAGTTGTTTTGGGCGTCTTGATGCTGAGCTGCCCAGTAGGTCGCATCTGCCTTGGCCAGATACTGCCAGCCGCGCTTGAAACCTTGGTCTGGGGCGGCACCGCCACCGCCACCACCACCAGCACCTGGGAATGTTGGAAACTGAAGAGCCATCAGATTGCCGGCTCGATGAAGAGTTCTATGGAGATGGCGTTGTCGGCAGCCGCATCAGGCTTTGGGCGGATGAACAACTTGCTGCCCGACGAGAAGGGGATGGGCTCAGTTGGAACCTCATCAATGTGAATGCCGGACGATGCGGCCACCAGCAGAATCTGGGCGAGCGTACCCTCTGGGTTTGTCGCAGTGCCAACCACAGGTTGGATGTGTGCCGCGCTACCAGCAGTCTTCACTGCGTGGATGCGGGTGATGTATCCCTTTTCGGGGACGCCAGAGATGATGGCCTCTGCGTTTGCGTCAGCGCCCGTAAAGGACACTGTGTAGCGGGAAATAGGTGGTCGGATATTAGACATTGGGGCCTCCTTGACATTGCAAGAGTATCATGGTTTATCGTGCCCGCAGGCGGGACAGCTCACGGTAGACGTTCTCGAGGGCTCTGTTCTGCCTGGCGATGTCGTCAGGGATTGCGAGTGGTGTCGAAACATTGCCGGCAACCATAGCCCACGATCCATCTCCGAGGCGCTTGGGTTTGGCGTCTTCCGGGTGCAGACCCGCAGCAATGGAGATCTTCGCCGCGTCCTCGATGTTGCGCTTTAGGCCCATCATGTTCGCAAGGGCCATCCACGCCAGGAACCGCTCCTCGTCTTCTTTGCCGTGGAACTTCCACTGCATTCCACCAACCTCAACCTTTCCTGGTCTCCGGTCTTTGCCGACAGCAGGAACAATGCCGAGCTCTGTGCGGAATGAGTCCCACATCCCAGACTGGTGCGCGGCCAGGAGAATGTGGTCTGGGACTATGCGGCCCTCTGCCCCCCGTTCGTGCCAGCCTGAGAGGGCTGTGAAGATGTCGAACCATGGGTTGTAGAGGCGTTCGCTCGCTGCGGCCTTCGCACCCTTGATGAGCCCAACCGGGGTGGGGTTGTTCATGATGTAGTCGAGCACGGTGATGGTGTCGTCGAACGCCATCAGGGCTGGGTTGTGTGGTCCGTACAGGCCGGTCGTGTAGTGGTTGTCGTGGACATCCCCCATGAGAACCCACATTCGCTGCTTCTCGCTGTCTCCCTCGTAGGCCCACAATCCCGCGTCCCTGTGCTGGGCTCGCTGGAGAAGGTGCATCCGCCTATACAGGTTCGGATCCTTGATTGCAGTGCGGACGCCCTCTTCGGTGATCTGACGCATGAACGCATAGAAGTAGGCAACCTTGTTGACCACCATGCGCTCGATGGGCGGAACGGCCCCGTAGTCGAGCAGTGCGTTCTGGGCCAACTTGGCAGCTTCGCTCTCCGTTCGTCCAGCAATGAGGGCAGACACAAACACGTTCTGCCTGAAGTAGTTGTCTGTCTGCTCCGCAAAGCGGTTCCAGATGTTCTTTTGGGAAGGATCAAGGTACCGGCCAATGGTCCTGGCGGTGCTGACGGGCCCAAGCGAACTGTTGATCCGGGCCATGCGCTCAAGGTCTCTGATGATCACATCATTGAACTCGTAGCTGATGGCCGAGTATCGGATGTTGTTCCGCTTGATGGCGTCTTCAACCATCTTACGTGTCCACTTCACCCCGTCGCGAACAAACAGGACATCGCTGGCATGGCCGAGCTTGATTGCAGCCCAGTTGTACAGGCGGTTGTGTCTTCCAATGCCGAGGCTCTGGAAGGCAAACTTGGGCCCGACCGTTAGCGCGACAATGATGGGCGCCGTGATGGCGTTGAGCCCCAAGAAGCGGGTGTTGGGCAGGGGGAACCCACCGAGCAGGCCAGAGATTGTTGTTCTTCTGCTCATATCGAGCAGGGAGATAAGCCCCTTAATGAGGCCATCGGTGACACCCCTGGCGCCACCAAGCCTGCCCGCAGTACGGGCGGCATCGTCCGACGCCCGCAGGGCCTTCAGCGCCGTATCGAGTGACCCGTTCTTGGCTGCTGCTGTGATGGCGTGGATGGCCTCTGCTGCGTCCTTGCCGTACACCATGGCCATCTGCCGGCGGCCCAGCTTCGACTCAACCGCAATGGCACGGTTGGCGATGTGAGACCTTTGGGCGGCGTTGCCTGTTGCGGCCATCCCCTGGCGGATCAGCAACTGCTGCATGGCCTCGTTTGAGTCGCGCATGATGATGCCCTGGACCGTGTCAATGACGGCCTCGGTCACCTCTGGGATTACGTCATCTGCAAGCCCAAGGTTCTTGAGCTCCTTGCCAACGAACTTCCTGCTGAGGAGTTGGCCGACCGCCCTGGGCAGGGCCTCCATGGTATCCAGGGTCTCAAACACATTCCCGGTTGCAATCTTCCGAGACATGCTCATTCTTAGAATGTTGAACCTGTCGGCGTCAGACATTCTCCCTGCGATATTCCTCATCAGGTTGTTGACTACGCCTGTGATCTCTCCCTCAAATGCCGGTGATCCACGAAGGGCCTCTGAGATCCCCCGTCTCTCCATGGCCTCTCGCAGCGCCCCTGCTGTGATGGCCGGCTTCGCTACCGTGGCGCTGTTGATCAGCATCCTGAACTCTGGGTTCCTTCCGAGCCACTTCGACAGTGAGACATCAACAACCCTGGCCGCACGCTCCTCGAGCATCCACGCGAACATCGCTGCGCTGAATCGGTCTACCCCAAAGCTACTCAAGCCCTTTCCGGACATCTGCTTGGATGGGTCCGCCTGGCGGATTGTCTGGATAACGGCCTTCACATGTGGTGCTGTGATTGGGTAGATCCCCTCTACGGACCCGGTCTTCACATTCCCCTTGAGGTACCCCTTCAGGATGGCGTCATCCGGAACATGGGCGCCGCCAAAGAACTTGGTAAGGATGGACTTCCAGGCGAGGAACCGCTTCACCGACTCCCCACCCTTGAAGTCTTGCATGCCCGCATGCTTCAGCGTCCGGTCAATCATGGTTTGGATGGCTTTCTCTGGGCCGACAGCCTTGATGAGCGATGCGTATTCGCGCCTGAATCCCTCAATGTTCGTCTGAAGAAGGCCGTCAACCTCGTCAATCCACGCCATGGTCCGCATCGGGGTCCGCCCCACGGGGTGTGGGAACATGCTGGGCAGCCAATCTCTGGCAATCTCGCGGACAAGGGCCGGCATCTTCGTGGACATGCGCTCTGCAAGATCCGGTGAGACCCGCTTCAGCATGACGGATGTGATGTCAGCGAACTTGGTTCCAGCCTCAACAAGAGGAACACGCCGCTCTGCGGGGGTCTTTGCCCGGCGCGTCAGGGCGCTTGTGAGGTCGGGCTCCAGAACCTCGGTGAGGTGGAACTCATCTGACCTGGCCACCAGGCGCTTCGCCACGTCACCTTTGATCTCTGCCACAGCAAAGAGCTTCTGCTTGTCGGAAAGCTCACCGCCCTCCTCGATGTTCTTGACGACAGACTTCCAGAATGGAGATGTGCTCGCCTTGTGTGGCCCAATCGCATCAATCAGGGCCTCCTTGATCTTGGCGGGGTCGGACATGACATCAACCATCACATCGTCAATCTCTGGCCCAAGCGCACGCATGGACTTGCCGGACATCAGGTGGAACGGAGTCAAGAAGTGCATGTCGTCAGGCACACGCTCGGCCAGTCGCACAGCAACAGCATCCTTGGCGGTTGCCCGGTAGGCCAAAGCTGTGAGTTCATGCTCGGCCATGCTGGGTACGGCCTGCTTCAGGGCGCGGGCGTGCTTAGCAAGCCTGGTTGTGATGACGCCAGCAGAGTCCATCGCGGCAGGCGCAACCTTCGCAACTCTCGTGGTCACGATGTCCCACGCAGCTTTGACCTCATCGGACATCTGCCCGGTCTCACGGGCCGCCTTCTGGGTCACGCGCCATGCGTGCAGTCTTCGCAAAACAGCCCCATACTCTGCCCGCCTGACCCCGTCGTCACCAACCTTGGAAGTCTCTGCCCAGATCTGTCTGACAACGGTGGATCTCAAGTACGGCTGCACCGTGACCTCATCCAACTGCCTCAGGCTTCCCGGCATCCCCTCGGCCAGATGGTAGGGAAGTGCAATCTCGTCTGCGACACGCTGTGATGCCACGCTGAGCGTGCTGTGGCGGCCCCCTGGGGCGGCCTTGGCTACATCGTCGGCCACCTGGGTGGGTAGCCCACGAACAGCATCCCCTGCGGCGTTTACGGCGCGAACACGATCAATGGTGTGAAGCGGCCTGGAGATGCCACCGATGACGCCAGCCGTTCTGGTCATCCCGGCCTTTGCAGCCCCCCTCGAGACTGCGGTGCCAGTCTTTGAGGCCAGTTGAGCTGCGGGGGTAATGGGGGAGAGTTTTAGAGGAAACTCAACGGCCACCCCGGCCCAGTATGGGAAGTTCGGGAACCCAAGATCTTCCCACTGCTGCTGGTAGTTCGTGATCTCCATCAGGTCGTCGCCACTGAACCGGCTGTTGGCAATGCCCCACGCTACATCTGTCCAGTAGTCACCAGACTCAATGGCTGGGTTCTCCGCATCCGCCGATGTCCGGGTGGATGGTCCAAACGGAAAAGGAACCACCATCGCCCCGGTCCCGGTTGGGATGGCGATCTGTGGCTTCTCAACCCAAGCCTCTGGAAGGAACTTCGACACGCGAAGCGTCAGGTCGTCTGGATCAAGCGGTCTGCCGCTCTCGTCAACTTCCCACGATGCGGCCTTGGCGGCACTGTTTAGGCCAATCCTCCAGAGCCCCACCATATCCCGCAGAACCTGCAAGGCCCGAGACTCGACAATGTCCCCGGTCTCTGGATCAACAGCATGGCCAGCGGCCTTCAGAATGTCCATCCCAACATTCCGGAGGGTAAACTCCTCGTTGGACTCTCTGGCAATGTTCGGGGCAACGCCCCACACAAACTGGTTGTAGAGTCCAAGACCTAGGTCTTCTACCTCTTCGTCGTTTTCGGGATCACGGCCCATGTACTCTCGGAAGTGGTCCCTTGCATGACTGATGTAGTGTGGCTTCCGAGATCGCACCGAATCATGGAAGCTCTCCACAACCCTCTTGTTGAACTGTGCCTGCCCGGGGCCGAGGTCTCCGACAAAATCGCGAAGCCCTGGAACCTCCTCTTCTTTGACCCTTTCCACCGCTTCGGCAAACAGCGCCTCACGCTCAGATGCGCCAATCTGCTCAGCAAGCCTCTTCTGTTCGGCACGCTCAGCCCCAGGCAAGACAACCTGGCGCTTGAACGCCTCCTGCATGGCCTCCCACCCCTGCATTGAGCGGATGTCTCGGCGTGATGTTTGGCTCTCTGGGGCGGGGGCGCCCTCCATGGTCTGGCCACGGGTGATCGGCTCAACGACACGCTTGACTGCTATGTCCCTGGCCTCTTCCTCTGGTGTGCCAGCAAGCATCTCGGCGGTGACATACTTCTCGATAGCCTTTGCTTGTGGGTCAAGGGCCTCTTCTGGAGACATCAGGTTCAGTGGTACCGGTTGGTCCGGCCTGACCGGCATTGCCACCGTAGTGTCTGGGCCGATGGGCTTCCCGCCCCCGGCGAATAGTTCCCCAGCCCTCTGCGCCGCGTCCTCTCCTTTTAGCTCACGAAGGAGATCGATATATTCTTGCTCGGACTGGGTAGGCATCAGGGCTGCTCCGGAGCGACCTCTTCGACTGTTGATGCAAGCTTCTCCATGTCAACAGCCCGGAACTCTGGGCCCTCCTGGCCAACCTGTTCGGGGATGTCTCGGTACGCCTTGCGGCGTGTTCGGGCCATGTCATGGGCGAAGACGCGCATGATGATCTCGTCGCGGTAGCCCATGTCGTTGCCGGCAAACTCTGTCGCCCTATCCATCATGTCCCTCGGGTCCAGTGCACCAGAGCCCATCATGTCCTGAAGGCGAATGGCCATCTCTCCGGCCTCAGAGTGATCCTCATCTGGGTCGGCGGTCTCGTTAAGATAGGTCTCTGCCCTCGCCGTCAGGGATGCGATGATCTTGTCCTCGTCAGAGGGGCCGGACAGTAGGCGGGCACGCTTCTCCCGCCGAGCCTTTCGGCTCAGCATGGGACCAGTCAACTCAACCGCCCGGGCGCGGAGCTCTTCCTCTGTGGGGGCCTCCCTCCCAGAATCAAGGGCCTCCCGACGCTCAACAAGTGCAGCCAGGTCGTCCTCGGCCTTCTTCAGTTGTGGGTCAACGGCCATGGCAGCGTCCATCGGGGATGCCCCCTTGTCCTCCATCTCATTCCGCAAAGCACGCATATCAGCCGTGCTTGTCTGCGACTGTTGGACAGCTTTCGCCTCCTCACGCTCCCGCTTGATCTTGAGAACAGCCGGGTCCATCATCTCTATCGGGAGAGAAAACGAATTGGCCACTTCCGACTCAATAATATCTGGAAACTGTCCACCGGTCATCTCGTTCAGCTTGGAGGCAAAGCGAATCGCCGCGTCTGCCCGCTGGCCGACGTGATGCTCCATCCCGCCCCTTGGCCCCGAAACACCCCGTGACATCATGTGCTCATCAATGGCGCGGCGGACGGAGTCAATGTTTCCAGACCTCAGGGCGATATCCAACTGTGATTTCAGCGTAGACTCAATCGTGAAGAGCGCACGCATGATGTCTTCAGGGGCCTTGTGCTCATCCTGAATGCGCTTCCTGACCGCCTCAGCCCTGCCCCTGTTCCGGTCGTCGGCCTTCGCGATAGCTTCCGAAGCCTTGAACCGCTGGTCCAGGCTCGCCACATCACCAGACTTGATCCCGGCCGTCTTCAGGCGGTAGACGTAGTCGTGCTGGGCCTTGATCTGCTGGTCGATCCAGTCGGCCTCGCGCTGGTCAATCGCAGCCCCACGCTCCCACTCCTCTACAGCACGCTCGTAGTTGGCGCGTAGTCTCTCGAGGTGCCTCTCGGCGTAGGTCTTCCGGTATGTCTCTGCTGTGGTAGGCATGTCAGCCTCTCCTGTACCTGTTTCGGATATCGCTATAGGTCTGCTGTTGCGCAGCCGTCAGAGACCCACCAGAGGATGCCTTCTGCTCGTAGAAGTCCATTAGATCGTCTTCGCGGTCCCTGGCATCGTCCAGGCGATATGCCGTGTCTCCGTAGAAGTCCGCCGCCTGTCCGACTCCACCGAGAATGGCCTGCCAAATGGCCGCACGCTCTTCGGCCCTCTTCGTCTCAAGCTCCTGCATCTCATTTTTGGCTTCCGTCTTGGCGGCAGCCTCTGCAACTCTGAGGTCGCTCTGGGCCTCCCCGCGCCTCTCGGCAATGGCCTCCTGCTGGGCCATCTGCTGGGCCACAAAGCGACCACCACCAAGGTCAAAGGCAGACACGTCACCAATGCCACGCTGGAAGGCCTCACGCTCTTGTGATCCGATACCCTGGAAGTACGATGCGCGCTCTTCGTCGGTCAGGAACTCGCCAACCTCAGTCATGCGCTGGAGCTCAGCCATGCGATCTTTGTCTTCTTTTGTGAATGTACCAAGGGCGCTCGCCAAGTCAGAGCCGATCTTTGCGCCCGTGCCAACACCCTTGGCGATGGTTGCGGCAAGTGGGAATGTGACTGGAACTGCCATGCTGAATCCTTAGAGGTAGAAGCACTCAAGTGAGATACCCCAGGCATATACCTGGGTCTTTGGTGCAGTTGAGTGGTAGGTGACGCCGACATCGTACTCACCAGACAGGGCAGAGTCGAACAAGCCAAACCCATACAAGTGGTGCCGAAAGACCGTGGTTGGTATAGCCTCAGCCTGTACTTCAGCCGTGCTTCTCTGCATGTGGAGATCTTGCGGGGTCAACTCACTAAGTGAGCGAGCAACCGAATGCTTCATAACGCCGGGAAGTGTTCGGTCTGTCACGCGGCCATGGCTTACCATGAAGTCGGTATAGCGTTGAACCGTTCCCATCGAAGGCCAGGTTGATGCGCTGGCCCACCATTGAGAGAAAACGGTATTTGGCTTCCTTGGCTCGTAGCTGACACAAAGGTGTGGAAGAGACTGGAGTGCATCATCGGCGATGATCCCCGTGTCCCACTTCCCCGCGTAGGTAAACATGCCATCAAACGGTGTGCTGGCTGAACCAGACCAGATTCCGCTTACCATGTGATAGCGGTTTGGGGACGGCTCGTATGTGCCGCGCATGATCTGTGTTGAGTCTGCCCACGGCGCCACAGACTTGATCGCGGATGACTCAAGCTTGAAGACATACTGGCGAACACCATCAAGGTTGGACGCGAGATCCGACGCATCAAACGTGTCCCCGTCTGCCCATACCTTTGTGGGGGTGTATGCCATCAGTTCTTCCTCATAACCATGGACGCTATGTGGACCGTTCCGAGCTTGATGATGTTGTCCGCAGACCCACCACCAGTGGTCTCCCACCCGATGTTTTCATGAACCATATAGTTGGTGGTGGATCCAACAAGACTCTTGAGGTGGTACAATCCATCAACAACAAGGCGAAGACCCAGGATGGTGATGGTCGAACCGGTATTGTTGATGTAGTTGTACGACCGGCGGAACATGTGGTTTTTCTCGTCCACCCATGCGGCGTCATCGGTATATATGATGTTGAATCTGGACGCATACATCACCGTCCCGTGCGGAATAACCATGGTGGCTGCTGTTTCAGAGACATTGTCTCCGTTCTCCCCACCAATGCTGTTGGTGAAGTCACCCTGTCCAGGCACCTCCTCCCACACGCCTGGCGATGTCTCCCACTGGAGCCACACAAGCCAGCATGGGTGCCGCGCGCTGGCGTACCCAATGGTGTGTGAGCCGGCAGGGTGGACGGTCCCCATGTCGGCACCACCAAGGCGAACGATGTGGTCAACCCACACCTGCCAATGAACACGCAACATCTCTCCATCATCAATCGAGAAGGCTTGGTTCAGTTCGGATCCTGTTCCGTGTGCAAGGTACTGCGGACTTGGTCCGGGGCCAGTTGTTGCGCTGTAGCTTGTGAGACCAGAGCCTGGCACCGACCCATATGCGGGACGGGATCCGTTTTCGTGGCTGTGCGCCGTGCTCAAGATGATGGTATCGCCGGATATGTGGCCACTGGTAGTGGGTGCATCAAGGTTGGTGGTGTCGATGGCCTCGGCACGAACATTCTCATGGTCCACACCACCAGAAGTCACGGTGGTAATGTCGCTGAACTTCTGGTTCAGGTCGGCTGATGTGACGGCTGTGCCCGCCGTGGGGTTGTCGTTGACAATGCGTGACATCAGCGGAACCTCGAAAGCAGGAGAATCTGGCCGCCCGCAAAGGTAAACATTGGCGAGTCAACCACATCGACAGGATCGCCATCGTTGTATGCTGGTGGCGCGAACGCAAACTGAACCTCAATAGAGGCATCACCGCCCATCATTGGGAAGTCTGCCGAGAGTGTGACGTTGTCATACTGTGTATACATGGCGCCTGTCTCGAGGACGATCATCCCGTTGTATAGGATGCGCCACTTTACCCAGTGGTCGTGGTTCTCTTGGGTGGCAAGAACCCCGCCGGGCTCCAGGCTGAAGCCGCTGGTGAACCGATACTGCCACTGCCAGCAGTTGAACTCGATATGGTTCATCCCGTCGCGGAGCCCAGACACCTGGACCGGATCAAATGCCCTGCGCCACCCACCGTTGTAGAGGCTGTAGTCCAGGCCGTCTGGCTGGAGGTTGCCGCCGTTGTTTAGTTTGATCGACTCGTCTGAAAGCAGCAGACCTGTAAACAGGTGTGTTTTGTGGAACGCCCCCTGTTTGATCTGTGCCCTGGTGATGTACTCACCTGGAAGGTTGTTGCGATCAACGCCACCGTTCAGCGCACCCTTTTGGGTGTTGTATTCATCGTTGAACCCATCAACATCCACGATGTTCTTTGAGCCAGGATCAAATACCGTCCAACGCTTACTCATGCCCGCTTCCCGCTAATGACTTTGGTGCCACCAGATGGGGTGAACTCGATGGCCCACCCAAGGATCACAAGATCGTTTATGGTCTCAATACCGTACTTGAACTCGGAACACACACCCTGATCAATTGGGAAGCGGATCTGGGTAAGCATGGACTCATCCCATGGATCCTCCCCCACAACCGCAGAGTCAAACACCTTTTGGTCTATGTGGTCTGGCCTTTGAAGCTTCATGCCCACGGTCTGGGTTCCATCTGGCCCCCTGTCTTTGTAGTGTGTCAGGGAGATCTGGTTGTCTCCCATGGTGAGGCACAAAAGATAGACATAGTTCACACGCCGCCTTGCCGACCTGTCTCCAAAATCCAGCCACGAGCTCTGGTAAACAGACGTGCATGGCGCGTTGTCTACGACAACCTCATCTTGGCCCACAAGCTGGTACTGCCCACCGCATGCCCGACGGTTGGAGATGACAAACAAACCAGACTCGACCGGATCGCCAGGCCCAGCAGAGCCGGTGTGATGCCCGAAGACAAGGTCTCCGTCTATCGTTGTGGTTAGAGATCCAACAGGGACATCCTCCCTCACAGACCATGGAGTGGTGTTTCCGCCCAACATGTCGAGATGGAGAACAACCCCAATACTTGGCCTATCCGACCCATCTGCGGGGAAGTAGCAGTGCCACTCTCTCCACTTCTGGCTGTATGCGGCGACAGCGCGTGCAGAGGTGTCGATGTTCATCCTCTTGATGGTCTTGTTGATTGGAGTCGAAATCTTGCGGAAATCAATGTTTCCACCAGCATCCATGTTTCCGGTCATGATGTAGACGCCGTCCTGTGCCAGGAACACAACCCCAAGATCTGGGATGGTAGTGACGCTGTCTTTCGATCTTGTCCCAACCGTCTGGGAGATGGGGGTCACATCAAACGAGCCATACGTCCCACGCACAACGTCAATGCCACGCTCTCTCAGAACAATCAAGAAGTTGTAGTGTGCGTAGAACCCTGTGATCTCGCCCGCGTCCCGCATTCCCACATCCATGAAGTTCAACACATCGAACTCATCGGGCTTGCCTGGCTTGCTCCAGTAGATCTTTGTCCCGTTGGACGTTCCGCCATCAAGGAATAAGCACCCCTTGAAGACTGCGGTGAACCTGGCAGCAGAAGCCGGAAACACGACAGAGTCGGTCAGCCCGGGTGCGAGGCTCCCGAGTGCTTGGTCGCCAACATGGTCGAACACATGCTCATCGTAGTTGTTGCCAACCTCAACACAGAAGTAGTAGTTCTCGGGAATGGTCGGATCCCCGCCCTTCATGTTCAGGGTTCGGTAAAGCCTGCGTGCGGTTGTTCCGCTTGGTCCAACTGGGATCTCAACCTTGGTGATAAAGCGGCTACCTGTGTAGGTTCCACCTGCGCTTGGGGAGTCCCAACTGACCACGTTTGACGATGACGACAACGGGCTCTCTGCCCCCGCGTTGTTGACCCACGAAACCTTGTACTTGTACGTGTTCTCCACATCAACACTTGCGGATCCAAGGCCAGCCTCTTGGATATCGTCTCGAGCAGGAATGCCAGCATCGAGGGTGTTCTCTGTCCACATCCCCACATGCTGTCCAGACGATCCAAAGTTGACCTGTGTCTCAACGCCCCAGACAGTGGGCTGTGGTGGGATCTCGCTCCACCCCAGTGTGTATGACGGGACGCTGATTGGCGATCCGCCACTCATCCAGACGGGCCATGCCGAATACTTGATCGGCCTATCGTGCCCATTGGTAACGATAAGGAACCGGCCAAATGGCGTATAGGTCGTGACCGGCTCGGATGGGGCGGGGATTACGCGACCAGAATCAATCACATGGGCCCTCATGTCCCCCGTGTTGCTCGATGAGTCAAGCCAGTACAGGGTTCCACCAGACTCAAACACCGTCCAATCCTGCGCCCCCTGATGCTTGCTCCAAATAAAGAGTGAGTCAATTCGTCCCATGCTGTCGAACGGACGCCAGAGGTTGCCAGGGCGTGGATCATACTTCTCATACCCAACCCTGGAGTCCCAACCATTTGTCCTCTTGTCAACCGTAAAGTTGGTGATCCGAGAAGCATCGCTTGGCTTCTGCGGGATGGACTCCGAAACACCGCCAAGCGGCGTGATCTCTACACGTTGACCATTCATGAGTGACTCAACGGCCCCCACTTGTCTCGGTATCCACCAAGGCTGGAGTCTCCACCGTTCTTCACCCATCTACGTGGGATCTCGGTCATGTACCGCTGCTCCAACTTGATGATCTCATCCTCGGCCTTGTCTTGGTAGATCTTGTGTTGAGGCAAGTTGTTGTGCTTGACGAACAGATCCGACAGGGCGCGGTAGGCCAGGTACTGGTGATGCGCTGCGGGGAACTGTGGGGAGTCCGTGTCCTCAATCAGCATCGGTGGCCGGTACATGTATCGGACAGTGATCTCAGTATCGACCGCCTGCCGAGGATACATGCGGATCCGCTGGTAGTTGCCGTCCACCTCGGAGAGTCGCTCCATGAACTGCCAGTCGTTTCCAGGGGGTGCGAGGGGGACAACGGTTACAGCCGCCCCTGGCGGGTAGCTGGTTCCGGGTGGAACAGACCTATAAGCCTTGTATGGCGAGAACTTCACCCAGAGCTCCTGGTAATACCCGGACCTCACGCCGTTCTCAGCCATGTTGACGGTGATCCCAGGGGTTCCACCAGTTGGTGTGGCGGTGATGGCTGGGCTTGGGGCTGAGCGGCGGTTGCCGTACACAAAGGTTCGGACGAAGCTGTACTCTGTGCCGACCGAAAGGGCTGGACCAGGAGTAAGTGTTGACGAGCCAATACCAACTGGAGATGGAACAGTGAAGTCGTCGTGGTGGACCCAGTGTGTAGATGTGCCCACCTCATCAAGCGGCAGCGCCCACATCTCATCTTCAAAGCGGGTGAGCGAGGCAAAGTTACCAATGTCTGCCGGGTTGGCGTTGCCCACGCGGTCTCTGGTTCCAATCTGGAGAACGGATACGCAGTCCTGGGGCAGGTCAACAAACCGGTGCTTGACCTTGACGGCAACCCCAGCGGCAGTGAGTCCCTCGTAGGGCTTCGTTAGATACAGGGTGTTTGTGGCCACATCAATCCAGGCGATGTCGTACTCGACACCACCAACCTCTGCGACTTGGCCGTCCATCCATGATGCGCCAACCGTGAATGCGGTGACATCTGTGGACCCGTTTGTTGTGGAGCCCGTTGTCGTCACATCTGCATAGGCAGTCGCGACTGTTTCCTTCTGAGCGAAGGTGAATGCCTTTTCGGCAAAGAGCTCAAACAGAGCATTGTTGATGAGTCGCGTGACCTCATCATCGTATGTGGTCACCGTGGGATCATAGTCGGTAACGGTCTTGACCAAGCCGATGATGTCCGTCAGACGCATATCTCACCTCAGATGGGGAAAACCCCCAGCCCAGTTGTGGCCGGGCTGAGGGTCATTGTGGGCAGATCAGTACGAGCGCGGCGAGACAAACACGGTTGCCGAGTTGCCTTCAGCAGTCGTGAGACAGATGCCACAGACGCCACCGTCACCTTCACCACCGCCGGCATCGTTGTCGAACGGGATGGCGCGGCCAGCGGTCCCACCAATGGTGATGCTCAAGCCAGCAGTCGTTCCAGTTGTGACGTTGGCAGTCACCTTACCAGCGACACACACCCGGACGGGTTCACCGGCACCGGCAGTGGTGTCAAGCGCCACGCCAAGGGCCGAGATGGTTGACGGATCATCATCGTCAGCCTGGACACAGATTGTGCCGTTGCCAGACACCCAGTCACCAGTGGTGATGGGGCCACCAGACGTGTAGTACTTGACTTCTGCCTGGGCATCGAGCCCAGAGAGTCCCTTCGCGTTGTGCATGGAAAGAGCCATGATTACCTCCCTTACGCTTCAGCGTTGATGAGCGCGCCGTGAGCCGCAAGATGGCTCGGCACGATCTGTGAACGGACGCAGATGTTGGCTGCCCGGGAAGCGTACCCGGAGACCGACTCAAAGTCCAAGAGTGCAAACTTGGCGTCCCGGTCGTAATAGACATGGAACAGCTTGCTGTTGAGGAAGTACATAGACACGTTCGTGCCTCCGACGCTTGCTGCGAAGCCAAGGTTTGGCTCCACAAACATCTTCGCTCCGTTGTACGCGAGGGCCAGCTTTCCGCCGTCCAACACGCTCTCAGTTGCGCTGATGTACCGCTCCTGGGTCTGGAGCTGCTTCTTGTAGAGTTCGTAGGATGTCGGGCTCGCAAGAACCAGATCCATCGTTCCCTCAGGGGCATATGTCATCGACTGGACGTGCAGGCTGCTCATCTGGTCAAGGCCATTTGCCGAGAAGTTGCCACCAACATTGCCCATCTGGTTCTGCCAGGAGGCTGGGAAGTCAGACTTGACAATGCCACCAACGGTGTTGGTTTGCGGGGCACCGAATGCCAGCTCTTCAAACCAACCAGTGTTGGCGTCGAAGCCGTTCAACGTCTGAAGCTCAGTGAGGATGGTCGAAGAACCAGCGATGGTCTGCTTCTCCCATTCACGCTTGAGCATGCCCATCACACTCTTGAGGCGAGCCTCAGCGATGCGGATGATGGCACGTTCGCCCTTGTTGGACAGCTCCTCTTTCTTCGTGATGACCACGGGGGCCACGAAGTCACACCACTCAAAGTTGGCAGTGCGAAGAGGATCGGTCACACCAAGAGACACAGGCTCATAGCCGGTGGACAGTTGGGTGATGTTGGAGTGCTCGGCCAGAATGACCGGATGCTGCACCTGGGATCCACCGTCAACAGTCTCAACACCGCCCAACGCTTCAATCTCACTGAGGAGAGGCGTGGTGCGGTGAAGGTTGTCAACTTCCTTGTCGCGGAGGATTCGCAGGGTGCTCGAAAGAATATCATTGCTGATAGCCATGAGATACACCTATGGTATTGGGCCCTGTATAGGCCCTTGTTTCACGTTTAAAGACTGTTCGGTTGTCCCGATCCGGGGCCGTGGTCTTGGCGTGTCCCATAGGGGGTGCGTCGATCCGATACCACAATACCGGACTAATGTTGACAACGCAAGGGCACGATATCAGCGCGAAGCCTTCTGCCTCTCATACCACTGGTAAATCCCAACAGCGTCCAGGCCGTCTGGTGGCTTGATGTTCCCGCTTGTTCGTGTACCCCCAGACACCTTGAGCCCCGCCTCGCGTGCGGCGGTGCGGAACCGGGCGAGCTCCTCAGCCTGGGCCTGTGTTGACGAGGACAATGACTTACCCTTGGCGATCCAGTATGCCTGCTCAAGTCGGATGTTCTCATCGCCCAACATGATCTCTTTGACGTTCCCTCTCAGGGTGTCGTTGGTCTTCAGGTCGGGATGCTCAGACATAAACGCTTGCAGCTTGGCCTTGGACTGGGCCTTGAACTGCTGCTCACGCATGGGCTTGAGGACTTCAGTGAACTGCTCTGCCACCTGGCGCTTGATGTGCTCCACAACAGAGTCTGGGTTGTAGGGATCGAACTCCCCCATCTCCTTGTTGGACAGTTCTTGCAGGGCCTTGAATGCCTCGGACTCAAAGAGTGCCGCACGCTGTGCCTCAATCTGTCGTCGCTCATCTGCGATGGCTTGGGTCTTCTGCGTGTAATCCCGGCGCATGTTGGCCAGGAGCTTCTTTGCATCATCTGGAAGCGCAGCCAGGGTCTCATCAAAGGAGATGCCGGTGTGCTCTTCGTCGCTGGCCAGGACTTCGTCGGTCTTGGCTGCCTCGAGTAGCGCCTCGATCTTGTCGTCGGTCTCTTTCTTGATGGCCATGGGTGACCGGCGGCCACCCTCGTCGATCATCTGGACGGGCTCAGTGGGATTACCCGCTGGTTCGGTTGTCGCCTCAGGGGCGGGGGTATCGTCAACAGCAGGCGCTGCCTCGATGACTTCTGGTGTGCTCATTGCGTGCTCCATTGGAGTGCGGGTTGGTGATTAGACTCTGGCTGCGAACAGATCCTCGTCTTCGGTAGAGAGACCGCCACCGGAGGTGGGTGGAGCGGCGGGGAGCGGCTCATCGGGGGCCACCTCCGGGGCGGCGGATTCCTGTTCAGGCATGTTCGTGTTCAGGAACCGCTCAAAGTCCGCAGAATCAGACAGTGCGCGCAGCTTTCCGGCCAATGCAATCATGTCCTGGTCGGTGGTGGCCCTCTCAAGGTCTTGTGCCAGGTCCATCATGGCGGCATCCTTGGCGGCGGCGGCCACCATCATCAGCATTCGCATGAACTCTGGCGGAAGTGTCTGGCTGTCCTCGGTGAAGTCCTCATATGGCTCTTCAATGCCAAACTTGGGCAGCAACTTGTTGAGTTCTGTCACCACAGTGTTCAAACCGTCCACCGTGAAGTCTCCCACGGGGGATGAGGCCCCAAGGGCGTCGTCGGTGGCGTCATCTGCCTCTTGTGCGGCCCGTGCCACGGAGCCTGGGAGTTGAGGTGCGTCTGGAACTGGCGCGTCGGCCTCAACCTCTTCAAGAATCTCGATGTCACCCCCATTTGTGGGGGCTGGTGGGTATGTGGGCATCAGGCGGTGTCCTCTGAGGGGAATGTTTCAGCAAATGCTCTGCCCATATCACCATGGTTATCCATAGATGCTTGGTATCTGGACATGTCTTGGTCGTGAGACTTCTTCTCGTTGATTGAATCTTGGACTTTGGAGTCACAAAAGCCGCCCGCCATGTCGGACTCATGCACCAGGCCCTTATCGGCCAGCACCTTGTCCTTGTGTTGGGCGTTTTCGATGTATGTCCCGAGTGCTGAGTCGTAGTACCCACGGCCATCACCCCATCTGCCCGGCGTATTGGCCACCAAGCTTAGAATGTGGCGTGCATCTGTACCGCAGATCTCACATTTGATGCTTTCTGGGCGCTTCGTGTGGTGAAACAAGTCCTCGGTAACGTGACCTTGGAGGCATCGAAACTCGTACATCATGAGGGCAGAACGCTTGCAATCTGCTCAGGACTTGGCAGGCCCCCAGGCATGAGACCCATGGTCTCAGGGGACTGATTTGGGGCGGGCATTGGCATTCCAGGTGGCATCTGCCCAGGCATACCTGCCGGCCCGGCTGGCATCGCCTCATTGAAGGACTCTGGGAGGTCAAGCAGGCGCACAACCTCAGAGCGAAGGGCGTCGGCTGGCACGCCGAGCTCCATCAATAGACTGATGGCACCAAGCAGTTCCCCCTTCTTTTGGGCCTCAGACATGGGCGTAGAGCCGGAGTCCTGGGCAAAGTAGGAGAAGTCTCCAGACAGATCCTTGGGGCTCAAGACATCCGTCTTGCCGTTCATGATGATCATGTCCTTCTTGCCCTCAGCCAGGTACAGGCCCATCATCGCAATGTAGATGCGGGAGATGGCCTCAATGGACCCGTCACGCTCTCTGGCAAGCCGGCCCACCTCGGAGTGGCTGTAGGAAGCCAGTGCGGTGATCTCAGTGGCTGTGGCGCGGCTTGATGCCTGTCCCCGCGTGAACGGAGCCATGACGCTGCCTCTGTCGAGATCCGTCTGGACTTGCTCGATGTAGTGCTGGATCTCTGGTGGGGTCTGCGTGTGTGGCACAGGCTGAACAGTTCCAGCCAGGGTTTGGCCTGGACTCAGATCCACTTCGATGAACTCACCATCTTGGCCCAGCGAGATCTTGGCCATGGCCTCTGAGTCGATGACCCCCTTCTCCACCAGCCACTGGCGCGATGCCTTCCGGACAGCGTTGGCTTGGAAGGTTCGCGAAATGTTGACTTCTTGGATCTGGTCATACACACGGTGCAACGCCGAGTATCCGCGCACGGGGTTGTCGGGAAGCCGGCTATAGTACACGGGGGAGATGGGAACGATGGGGTGATCGTCGGCTGTGCGGAAAGGAATGCGTCGGATCTTCTCCGTGCTTCCCTCGATGTCGATGTCGATCCCGTCGAAGAGCCACTTCTTTCCATCAGCGTAGTTCGGGCTCCACACCAGGAGTCGGTCGCTGACCATGTCATAGAACTCAACGACCTGGATGAACTTGTCAAAGTCGTCAGACTCAGACTCTGTCACCCCGGCCCCATCAGGAACGTCGTTGTCCAGGTAGTCGCTCTTCGCTTGTGCTTTGTACTTCTTGTTTCCCCACAGGGCGCGGGCCTTGTGTAGTGGAACCCAGTATCGGTGGCCGATGTACCGCTGGTCATCCCAAGAGTCAGCCTTGTCGTCCACCAGGATGTCCCACGGCTTCACGGGTGTGGTACGCACACGCCGGAATGGATCGGGGTGATCCACGGGGCTCATCTTCAAGAATGCACAAGGGAAGATCAGGGCCAGCCGGGAGGCGTCTTCGACTTGGGAGCGGATGCTGAGCAAGAACTGGTTGACCAGGGCCTCAGCCTTCATGGCGTTTCCACGTCCACGCACGTCGCCCTTGACAACAACAGACGGATTCCGCGAGAACAAGGATGCGATGTAGCCCTCGATGAACTCATACGCTCTCGAGGTCTCGATGATGATCTGGCCTCGGGCCTCTTGGGTTCGATCCCAGTAGTTCGTCTCGTATGCGGCCTTGAGCTTTCTAAGGCGCGGCCTCATGTCGTCCCAGTATAGGTCGTGTTCCTGCACAAGGCGGGCGGCGGTCTTTGGTTCCAGTTTCATTCAGCCACTCTCCATGGGATGACCTGACCTCGGATGCGCTTTGCTCGTGCTGAGCTCAGGCGCTTGTCCATCAGGCTTCGGGTAAAGCCTATCACCTGACGGCGTGGCAAGTCGCGCATACATCTGTAGGCCAGAGCCATTGACATGGCCATATCGTCGTGCAGCCCGCGTGGCGCTTCAGGGTTGATGGACTTCACGATGAGCTGTCTGAGCTCCATACAGGCGGATGCGGGCATGCATCGAATCAATCCGCTCACCAGGAACTCACGGAAGACTTCATATGCCTCAAGCTTACTCTTGACGGATGTTGT